>VOFD01001221.1_pt1 | contig 39818 bp, 69 predicted proteins | sample 5384101 | NCBI WGS metagenome assembly VOFD01 (sample SAMN12384723, study PRJNA508395) | human gut metagenome | isolation source: healthy gut C | host: Homo sapiens
AACTCAAACTTTCCAAGGAAAAGACGGAAAAGTTTGAAACTCTGGTGGGAAGCTATGAGCCTACCAGATGGGGAATCGTCAACAGCGTGACCGAGCTTGCACAGGATTTTACCCTTGACCGCCGGATTGAACTGGAAGAATGGGCAGGAAACTTGTTTACAGCGAAAGCCGCATAAAAGGAGATGGGACGGCGGCAAAAGCCGCCGTCCTCACAGTGAGGATGAAAAAACCTATTTTTGGAAGCGTGATGTTTCTATGTGCCTTGATGTTATCCGGGTGCAGTATCAGCTTTTCCGATGGAATCAGCTTATCCGGGAAAGCACGGAAGAAACTTCCCTGCCTGCGGGGGCAGTGGAACAGTTGGACGGAAACGAGATTGAAATGCAGGATATTACCTTGCGTCTCCCGGATAAATACCACTTCGGTACGGATGATATGGAGAGCGGCAAGGTGTATTATGTCTGGAACACGGATGAAGAATACGTTCTGCCCACGGATTCAGATATAATCATGTACATCTATGAGGGGACAGACCTTGCTTCCCCGGACAGCAGCTTAGAGGAAGCAGACGCAAGAATATCCATGACGCAGAATTATGTCCAGATTTTCCGGGAGATGGTAAGCGGTTCGGTTATCTGTGACCCACAGGCAATCCTTAACGGGGAATGGTACGCCCTGCAAATAACGGGCAACAGCGGAGAATATCTTTTCACAACGTACAATACCCTTTGCTATCCCAAACAGTATTACGGTATCTATGCAGTGCAGAATACGACAGACGAGGACAGCAATCACAGAAGATATTACGGGTTTGCATTCTCCAATGACAGTACGGGAAACATTATCACAGAGCAGGAATACAACAGCCTGATTAAGCAGATAAAGGAAGCCTTTACTATCTCAACATTCTACACAAATCCGCAGAATGAAGCCTATTATGACCCGGCGATTGATTATTCCAAGGGATATTCCTACAGCCAGATTGAGACGCTTTTCAAGAACACGGAAAACTATTACGTCATGCTGAAAGAACAACAAGCGGCTGAAGCGTCCAAAGAGCAGGAAGAAGCCGCTACGGGGAGACGGCGGAGCCTTTTGCAAACGCCGGGGAAACCGCCGTAGAAAACAATGATTAAGCTGATTGCCGCCGTCTGTATGTTGGTAGACCATATTGGCTACATCTTTTTTCCCGGAACAGCTTATATGGCGGCTTATTGGACGGATTTCCATGCCCCTCTTTGCCTACAGCATAGCGAGGGGGGTATGAATACAGCCGTCAGAAGAATACCATACCGAGATATGTAAAAAAACTGGCGGCTTTTGCCGCCGTCTCACAGCTTCCCTATTCCCTTATGGCAGGGAACAGATGGAATATCGGCTTGACGTGGCTATTTTCTCTTTTACTGCTGATTTCCATTGACCGTGAGGACAGAAGCCGCCTAGTAAAAGGGATTGAGGTAATGGCGATACTTGCGGCGGCTTACCTACTGAACATTGATTACGGCATTTACGGGGTTTTAATGCCCCTGCCATGCGGCAACGGAAGTATTACAATATGTTTCTGTCAGTTGTTGTGTTATGGGCGGTCTATACGCTTATGAACGGAATTGCAGGACTAATTCAGATTGCTTCATGTGCCGCAGTACCAATCCTATATGCCGTTGTGCCGCAGGACAGCAGGATAAGACTTCCCAAGTATTTTTACTATGTGTTCTATCCGGCACACATCCTACTATTGGTAATTCTGAAACAGATTATATAGTGAAAGGAGAAAGACCATGAGTGATGAAGTAAAAAGTAATGCAGGACGGGCAAGAGAGCGTGGAGGACATGGAGCAAGAGGACATTGTGCTGACCCTCATAGACGAGCAGGGAAATTCCTATGACGCAACACTGCTTACCACATTTCAAGCCGGAGAGGACAAGCAGGACTATGCGGCGTTCTTGTCCCATGTCCCGGATAAGGATGGAGCATACCCCGTCCAGATTTTCCGCTACAAGCTGACCGTCCGGGACGGGGTAGAGGGAATGGAGATTGACAATATCCGTTCCGACCTTGAATTTGAGACGGCTTACAACGCTTTGTTGCCGCTGATTGAGGACGTAAATATGGAGCAAAACACTTGACAAATGCTGTACGTTATGCTATATTAAAGCCAGTAATACTCAACCTTTTTGGTGGGGTGTTCTCTTTAAAAAAATATACAAAAAATAGACGGCTTCCCTTAACCGGGCAAGCCGTTTATTTTTTTAAAAAAGGTATTGACAAATCGGCTTTCAATACCTATAATTTAGCTATCGGAGACAAAAAGAAAGGACAAAAAGGTTAAAGGATACCAACCAAACACACCTTTTATCCTGTAGGCGTATCTGATAATTGGCGTTATCAGATACAGGCTTTTATTTTTGCTTTCGTACCGTTATAATAGCACTGGCAAGCCGCTTTGTCAAGAGGGTTGCAGAAAATATTTTAGCATACAGTACATACATTGTCCAGAAAATTATAACGGAACGGGAAAAAATTTCAAAAAGCAACTTCTTTTTGCCATCCGGGAAAGAGAGGTTGCTTTTTATGTTAGGGCAGAGTGCAGGATTACAGCAGAAGAAAATAGAGGATTTCAAAGAGTGCAACAGAGTATATCCAGTACCTCTTTACGGGTATCAGAGGGTGGATTTGCCGGGGCAGATTACCGGAGAATACAGTCAGCAAATGTACCGCTTCAACGGGCTTTTGGGAGCAATCACGCAGGGAAAAACATTTACATATCAATGAATACGTTCTTCAAGCCGGAGCGTACCGTAGACAAACTGAAACGCCTGAACGCCCTCTATGTAGACATTGACTGCTACAAACTGGGCTTGAATAACCTATCCGTATTCTATCAGTTGGAACAAGAGTATTTCGGAACGGAAATCCCCGTTCCAACCTTTGTGATTGACAGCGGCAGAGGGCTTTATCTTATCTGGAAACTGCAAAACGAGGACAGAAACGCCCTGCCACGTTGGACGAAAGTACAAAAATACCTCACGGACAAGCTGAAAGATTTTGGGGCTGACCCTGCTTGTAAGGACAGTGCCAGAATTTTAAGACTGCCCTTTACCGTCAACGAAAAATCCGGGACAGAGGTATCTATCCTGCAATTTAACGACCTCACTTATAAAATCGCAGAAATTCAAGACGAATATCATATCGAGCAGAAAAAATATAAGCGGAAAGACGGAGAAAAGACACATCCCTACAATACCGCAACGGAACCCATGCGGCAGTACGCCACAGCTTGCAAACAAGCTGGGGGCAGAACTACCGGATTTTGAGGACTTTGCGGCAACACGGGAGTGGATTGCCAAAATGCGTGTCACTGTGCCGTCCCGTCCTCACAGTGAGGAAAAAGCCGTCTACATAAACCCCCAAACCGATACAACCATGTGCCGTATCCTACAAGGATACTGTGCGGATATAGAGAGCCTTTTGCCATGCGAAAGGGGAGCGGACTGCAAAAAGGGAAATTGCCCTTTTTCTTTACCGCTTATTTACCTATGACATGACCGGGGACAAGGAATATGCGTTGGAAAAGACATTATCTTTCAACGCCGCCCTGTCATGCCCGTTTCAGAAGGATTACGTTATCCGGGCAACCAAAAGTGCGGAAACCAAAATTGACAAAGGGGACACCTATCACTACAAATTAGATACCATCATAGACGTACTGGATATTACCCGTGAGGAAATGAAAAGCCTTGTGTATCTGATAAATCCGGGACGCAGGAAAAGAGCGGAAGCAGGAAAACAACCGCAGGGCATATATTGACCGCCTTACGGCGGCAGGAAAGGAAACAAAGGCAGAAACGCAGGAGAAGCGGCGTTCTGCCATCATTGTTCCATGCCCAGCCGTCTGTTTGCAAAAAAGAGGGCAAGAGCCGGGGAGGAAATCATGGAAGCCCTTTCCATCAGCAGGGCAACCCCTGCGGAAAAAATCTCCACCCTGCGGCGAAAGCCGCCACATTGACAGCCCCATTCTCCCCGTTCCTACGGCTTCGCCGAAAACGGAAGCTGATAGCAGAGCCAATCAGCCCCCGTTTTCGTCTTGCCAGTATACGGGGGAGAACCGCCGCCGCCTACATGGTGACAGACGGTAGGTTTTATGCAGGGTGCTCCCCCTATTAAAAGCCGTCATAATGGCGAGGAGAAAGACATTTTTAGCCGGGAAATGCGGAAAGCGTTGATAGCGGAACGGAAAGCCGTTATCCATGAGATTTTCACTTACTGGCAGGAAAAAAAAGTTTGAAAAATCTCGTCAAAACACTTGACACTGTATGTACATTATGCTATAATTAGAATGTAAAGAGAACACAGCAGGGCGAAAGCCCAAGGTCAAGAAAGGAGTGTTACAGCACATGACAAAAAAGAGTAGCCTTTATCAACGGTAAGGGCGGTTGCGGAAAGACCACTTCCATCTTCCATGTATCGGGCGTTCTGTCCAAGCGTGGGGAAAAGGTTCTGGTAATTGACCTTGACAAGCAGAGGAACACAACTTCCATTCTGCTTATGAACACGGAAATCCCGGAAAAGACGGTGCTTGACTTTATGACCGGGGAAGCGGAAGCAGAGGAAGTGACCGCACAGGCGTTGTTCCAGACAAGGGAAACGCAAAGCCCAAGCATTACGGCGTGGACGTGATGGGAAGTGATGTTCGCTTGCAGGATGAAGCGGAACTTTCCAGAATAGACGGGGAAGCCGTGGGAGAGCGGTTGCAGAGGTTCATTGAACAGCAGGGGTACACATGGGTACTGGTGGATATGCCGCCATCAATATGACCCTTAACAATATCTGCTTTAAGTACCTTGTCGATTATGCTATCATTCCATTTTCCAGTGATATTTTCTCTGTAGACGGCTACGGCGATATAATGGACGTACTGGACAAGGCGAGAGGAAAACCCGACCTTGAATGTGTTGGGCGTATATCTGGCGAGATACATGGGACAGTGTGGACTTGATAAATACATCCGTGAACAGTTGCTTGAATATCCTACTTTCATTGATATTCAGATTCCCTTGCTAGTGATGTGAGGGAAGCGGTAATGTTCGGCAGACCTATCAGCTATTACAAGATGTTCAGCAACAGCAAGTCCGCTTATGAGCGACTTGTGGATGAAATGGAAAACAGAATGAGAGCGTAAAGAAAGCGAGGATATGAAAATGGCAAAGTTTGATAAGGCAGGAGCAAATAAGAGTTTTGGCGAGGTTGGCAAGAAAGCCGCTGAAAAGGCTACCGTCATTACCATTCAGAATATCAGCACGGAAAATCTTCTGGATAACCCGGAAAACGGCGAGGACGTGACCGTTACGGAAGATTTGGAGCTGTCCATGCAGGAGAACGGCTTTACTGACCCGTTGGAAGTGACGGACTTTGAGCAGGAAGCCGGAAAATACATGATTCTTTCTGGACACCGCCGCAGACAGGCAGGGTTGAAAGTCGGATTTACCGTGTTCCGTGTCTGGTACGGCATTTCAGCAACAAGAGCGAGGTTAAGAACTATATGCTGTCCTCTAATGCACAAAGAGACAGTGCAAAAGACCCGTTCCTTTTCTCCAAGCGGTACAGACTGCATGAGCAGTATCTTACCGAAAGCGGATTCAAGGGAAATATCCGTACCGAAGTCGCAAGGCGGTTGGGACTTTCCGTACAGCAGGCAGACCGCTATAACATGATGAATAAAATCATTCTCCCGGTTTGGGACATGGTAAGAGCAGAAACCGTTGGAATGAGCAGTGTACAGCCTATGGCAAGCCATAGCGAGGACGAGCAGAAAGAAATCCTCTCTATCATGGAAGAAGCCTTGAAGCAGGGTGTGACGCTGACCCGTGACACCATGAAGAAGCTGATTGACGGCTACCGGGCAGGAAAGCGGACATGGGCAGAAATCGCTGACTTGCCAAGGGACAGCGGACTTCCTTAAACCCCTTTATGAACACAGAGCCGGGGGAGACGAAAAGACCCGGCAGAGCGTGACCGTAATGACGAGGTACGCCGGGAATATGACCCTATCGCAGAGGAAGCAGACCGCATGGACGCTGACCGGGAAGCATGGGAGAGGGAACAAGCAGAAGCGGCAGACGGGAACAGCGAGGACGAGGAACAGCCGGAAAAAAGCCGCCGTGACCGAGGGGAGAAGCAGTTAAAGAGAGCAAAGGACATTATGGCGGCACTTCACAAACTGGACACCTATTTGCAGGAGATTTACCAGTGCGAGGACAAGGAATCCGGGCAGGAAATGCTTGAAGCAATGGGAAATACCGTTTCCGTCCTCATTGACGAAATGAAGAACATTTCCGAGGAATACGACATGGACGAGGATTTCAATACCAAGTGTGGCGTTATCAGTGACGTGCTGAATCAGTACATCTAAAGGAGAGAGGGGACGGAAAGCCCGTCCCCTTTTTCGTCCTCACCGTGAGGACGAAAGCCCTATTCCGCACAGGCTCAACTTGACAATGTATGTCTGTTATGCTACAATTGGAGAATCAGAAAGGCGAGGTAGGGATATGGAAGCGAAAAAACGAATATTTGAGTATTCGGATAGAGCCAGACCTTAAAGAGAAATTCTATGAATTTTGCGAGAAGTCTGGTATATCTGTATCGGCGGCTATCAATCAGCTTGCCATTAAGAGTATGGAAAACGGTTCAATCCCGTTCACAATACACGTTATAGATTATGACATTTAAAAGAGCGGTAAGACTTGCCGTATTTCTATCCGCATGAGAACAGAGTTGCGGCAGGGATTTTCAGAAGTGTGTTCCAAGACTGGAATCCCCATGAGTACGGTTGTGAAGATATTTATGTTACAGTGCATAGCCAAAGGGAAATTCCCTTTTCAGCCATAAAAAAGAAAAGAAATACGCTCCAACAGCACGAACAGGGCGTATTTTTATACCCAAAATGCGGTATAGCCGCTAGAAACGTCCTAGAAGCCGCTAGAGCGGCTTTTCTTTGTGGGACGATATTTTTATTGGCAATGCGTTCAAACTGCTCTCTAGGACGTTCCTAGAGAGCGGTTTTTCAGTGTTTTTTTGTTCGGCAGGAATTTTGAGAAAATCCGGGGGAAAACGGTTAAAGTGTATAAAAGTGGTGTTATTGTGTTATTCACTGATTTTTATTGATTATAGTGCTTGCCTTCTGTGCGTTTCTTTTCAAGATATGCGCCAAAGATTATCCCAATGACAAACATATTTTGTGGCATTGTAAAGGGCATATCGTAAGGTATCGTGAACCACGTTTTTCCATATGGGAATAACAGTTATCAAGTTGTCCTGATTGGTAGGTGGAGGGAGACATTCCTGCATATGCGAGTATCTTATCTGGGAATCAAAACGGCTGAAATCTCCAATCTCAGCGATGATCATTGCGCCCATCCGGTAACTGATGCCGGGAATGGTAAGGATTGGCGATTGGATTTCTTCATCCATGATTCGTTTGATGGCTGCTTCAATCTCATCAATCTCAATGTTAATTCCCGAATAAGTTTGATGGTATGTTTTAGTTCCAAAGACTTTGCAGGCATAATGAGAGCCGATAGACGTTTTTGCAGTTTCACGAAAAGAATGGCGGTATCTTTCCCATATCTGTCCCTTTCGAAGCCTGAGAAAGTAGATTGGTCAGCCTTGTGAGATGTGCATTTGCAACAGCATCTGCAGCTCTTGGAAATTCAGAAACAAAGCATAAACGGATGCCATATGAAGTGAAGGAACAAGTTTTTCCAGTTCGGGAAACAGGATATTGATAAGCCGTGCAACAGAGGATTTTAGTTTTGCCCGTTCTTTACTTTATCAAAACGGTAACGGGTAAGTGACTTTAGTTCTTTGTTGTGGTAAGATGTATCTGCGTAGGACTTTAAGTTCACGTCAGACATCATCATAGTGGCAATGGTACGGGAATCCACTTTATCCGTTTTCGTCTTTCTAAGGCTAAGACTTTTTCTGTAAAGATTGGTATGTAACGGATTGATAACATAGGTTGGCAAACCTTTATCAAGAAGGAATCCTAGAAGATTGTAACTGTAGTGTCCGGTGGCTTCCAGTCCTACTTTTACATTGTTCAAATCTTCTGCAACAGATACAATTCTTTGAAATAAGGTTTCAAACCCCTCACGGTTGTTAGAGATAGTAAAAGATTTGTATAATACTTCCCCGTCAGAGTTAGAAATAAAGGGTCGTGCTTATCTTTAGCAACATCAATTCCAACGTAAATCATAAGAAATCTCCTTTAAAAAATATTTGATACTGTTTAGAGCCACTGGTACTCCTGGTTTTTGCGATTGTAACCTCGTTCTAAATAAACCGTCATGCGGTATCTAACTGAGGAGTTGGTGGACGCTATCATGCGTGACGGTACGTTGGGAAAGCCAGTGACCGAGAGCCAAGCCAGAGCGAATGACAGAAAGATTGCGGAACTGAACCGCAGATACGAAAGGCAGTTGAGTGGAAAGTGAGAATCGGTATGTTCCTAAAGCCGATTATCTACACACCGCTGTCCATTCTGTTTCATATCGTTACCTTTGTATTCCGTATCGTGGGCGGTATTGCTTCCGTTGCCATGATTTACGGATTTATTGTGGTTATAAGGCTTTTACTGCATGGAGAGCCGGAGAAGCGTTTTCCGGGGATTTGAAAACGGCGGTCATGCTGATTATTTTTCCTTTTGCCGCTTTTGCTATTGCCGTTATTGCGGAAAAGCTGTGGTCTTATTTTGAGGACAACCGCTACTAGGCGTAGCTTTCTTTCCTCAGGAAAGTAGAGGGGTAGGTATTCTCTTTTCCTTTCTCTTGTGATATGCTTGTTTCATGTATTAGCAAGCATAGCCTTTGTGTCCCCAACGTGTGATCACTCCGGCAGCTTGTTAGTCACTATCGTTGGGGGGCGAAGCCCCTAAGACCCCCATTTCCCGGATTTGACGAAATCCGGCGTTTCCATTTGCGGATGGAAACGGGAACACACAACTGCGAATGATAGACTTGTCCTCACAGTGAGGACGGAAAGGAGCAAAGCTGTGAAAATCGTATTCTACTATTTTCTTGTCTGCGGCATTGCGGCGGCAATGTATTCTGGTGCTGTCAAAGCCAAGAAGAATGAGAAAAAGACTTCTGTCCTATCTTTGCTATTTTGGTGTGTTCCTTGTGATACTATTTTTTATTTAAGGTGGTGCAAACATGAAAGAAAATGAGAGAGGAAGAAACAGAACTTTGAAGATACGCCTATTCCCGGAGGAAGAAGAACTTCTTGAACGGAAAGCGAGAATTGCAGGAAAAATAAGTCTGATTATATCCGGGATTTCATTCTGTATTCCGAGGTAAGAAGCAGACCGATTTGGCAGGATGAAAATTTCAGACAGCTACTTTATGAGATTAACAGAATCGGAATAACATCAATCAGATTGCTTACAATTCCAACTTGAAAAAATCAACCGGGCGTGAAGAAATCTATGCTCTAAGGGAGCAATACGAAGCGTTGTTGTCTTTGTATGAGGACGCCTTTATCTACCCGGAAAGCGAGGTAGAAAATGGCGACAACGAAGAATCATAAAATCACTGGAACGCTGAAAACGGGCGATTGATTATGCCATGAATGACAAAGTGGAAGATTCTCTAAAAAGACGATATACGGGACAGTGTTGCTTATGCCATTGACGATAAGACCGGGGAAAGTAACTTATCCTACTTATTCCACTGTGCTAAACTGCAAACGAGGACACCCGGTAAATACGTTTAATGCCCTTATCGAAGAACACGGAAAAGCGGAAGCGGAAAGAGGGAGTAGCCGCACAAAGACGGCAAGCCCATTTTGGCGTGGCACTTCCATCAGAACTTTGAGGGTCATGTAGACCCGGTAATTGCAAATGAGATTGGAGTGCGGCTTGCAAAAGAACTTTTGGGAAATTTCCGGCAGTTGTCGGAACGCATACTAATACAGAGAATACTCACAATCATATCATCATTTGTGCATGGGATATGGATGGGAAGAAGTGGCATCAGCATAATGCCGCATATCGACAGTTACGGAAGTGTCTGACCGCCTATGTGAAGAATACGGGCTTTCTGTTTTGCGTGATACGCAGAAACAAAAACTTATCCGTTGGGAAGATGAAAACGGGGAAGTCCATTACTACGAGCCGACAGAGCGAAAGAATGAACTTATCCGGCAAAGGGATTCTGGCGAATTAACTACGGATGATGTGGGAAGTTACCGCAACACTGTTTCTTACGATAAGACCATCAGCAAGGAAGAAACAAACCGTGAAATCGTGCGGCAGGATATTGACCGACTGTTACCCGTTGCCACTTCCTATGAACATCTTCTTTGAAATGTTGCGGCAGATAGGATATTCCATCAAGGACAAGAAGAAGAACGGAGACTGGTTAAAGCATATCGTGTTCCAACCGCCTACAGCGGACAAGGGGACAAGAGATTATAAAATCGGAGACGGCGGTTTTTATCTGCGTGAAAATCTGGAACGTGTGATTGCAGAATTTCAAGCTGACCGGGCAGGGCAGGAGAGCAGAGAGGAAGCGGCACAAACTTCCACGCAGAAAAAGTCCATGCCGCAGTATTATGAAGAATATGTTTACGGCGATACTATCATTGCAGACATTGACGAGGACGAGCGAACCGTAAAGGGGCAGGACGGAAGTTTCTCCACGGTTAAGAGAAGCGAAACAGAGCGGACAGTTATCCGGGATTTGAAAGTGATGGATTCTGAACTGCGACTTCTTGACACGTCAAAGATAGACCAAGCCATCAAGGAAAAGCAGAGCCAGAGACAGAAGCCAAGCCAACAAAGAATTGCCCGGATTGAAGAACAGATAGAGAGAGTTTTCACGTCCTACGCTTCATGGAAAAGCAGGATTTGTACAGCACGAATCAGATAAATTCCATAACGGCAAGCACATGGGCAAAGTACAATGAGTGCATGAAGAATCTGGACACCCTAGAGGGGCTTGTGGCACAGCTTGAAGCCGTTCTTAAAGTCCCGGACAAAATAGAAATCATTGAACGGCGGATAGAGCGGATGAAAGACAACCGGGATTACCGGGAAAATGAAATGGAAGCGGACAAGGAACAGCTAAAAAATATCATGCCATTTCAAACAAATTTAAGCTAAAGTAGCCCGGAGAGCGTGGAACGGTTATCTGTCCGGGTATCGCAGTCAAAACAAAGATTGAACAGTTACAAAAGGGTGCTTGCTTTGCACCGGGACAGACTTACAGAATATGACCGCTGTGTGGCTGTCCTTAAACGGATTGATAAAGAGCAGGGCAGGGAGACGGAAGATTATACCATGTATCAGAAAATCAAACGGGATGGAGAGAGCGAAGCCAAGCAGACCGAAGAAAAGCGGAATAAAAAAAAAGGCGGCAGAACGATGAAAAACAACGTCAAGATTTTAAGCGGCAAAGGGAATGAATGGAGCGAAGCCGCCGCAAGTATCATGGACACACTTGCGGAATGGCTGTCTTGTTCCGGCATATCCAAAGAGGAACTTATCAAACGGATTGAACATCCCTCTTTCCGGGTGGATTTTTCAGACACCGAACAGAAAAAGCGTTCTGTCTCTTTGCGACAAGGACGGGGAGATAGGAGAGCCTTTCTATTGGGAAGCTGATAGCGGAATCCCAAAAGACCATTTTCTTACGGACGCAGGATTTTTACTTTTGCATATCTGTTCCCTTTGCACGAATGAAAAATCCCAAAAGAAGCTGAATGATTTTGTGTGTCAATTTGTTATCTGAATTTCTTAAAACGTCCTCACGGGGAGACTTAAAAAACTTCTGAAATGATACCGTTTTCCCGTGAGATTTTCCGACATTTTTCCAAGACAAAAAAAAAAAATACATAAAAAGGGCTTGAACTCTAGGGGATTATTTATTATAATGTGTAATGGTGTTACAACACACCAATACACTAGAACAGTCACTGTGAGGACGGAAGGGAGATAAGGAATGAGCGATTTGGGAAGTGACGCTGGTAGTACCTCGTTAAGTCTCATGGCGAAAAATTTGGAAGCCGCAACTCATTTCCAAGATTTAGAAGCACATCAAAAAATGCCCCGGAACGGAAATTGACGCAGTTAAAGGTCAAGGAAGCAAAGACAGAGAGCGAGAAACGGGACTATCAAGAAACTGGACGGTAAGACCGGGTATGTCAATCACAAGTTACTCCAAAAGTCGGGAGAACCTTTATCCACCAACCTTTTAACCCTCACAAAAGGAAATGAAGCAGTTTTCCGCTATCTGTAAAAGGGAGGGCGTTCTTTTTTCCGCTGTGACAAATGCACAAAAAAAGGACGGGGAGAAAGCCATCTATGCGATTGAGTGCAGACAGTCAGACGTGGAGAAGCTACGGGCGGCAGTTGACCGATTTAATGACGAGAAGCGGATTGCCATGATTGATGAACGTATGAAAAGCATTATGGATAAGGGAGAGGAAAGCCTTACCCCACAGGATTATGCCGATTTGAGAAGTCTTACCAAGCAGAAAGAGGAAATCCAGAGAACCTACGGCGAACGGCTGAACGCACAGACGCAGGAGCAAGTGATTCAAAATGCGTTTGACGATACCAAGCTAAAGCCTATGGACATAAGCGAAGCCCTCAACCGTATCACGGGACGCAGTATTGATAAAGACCAGTACAGCATTATTGCAGACGCACATGACCCGTCTAAAATCATCCGTTGTCACGGTTACGAAGAACAAGACCCGGAGACGGGCAAGCCCTATATCAAGACGGGTATGAAGTCTACCATGCAAACCAGTGTGTGTTAAAGACCCATGACGGCAGATTTGAGGGCAGACCAGATGATTACTGGACGCAGGAAAAGCCAAACTGGAAGCCGCCGCAAGTTTTTCGGGGGAATATTACAAATTCCACAGCGAGGAAGAATATAAGGCGTGGGCAGAACACGTTTCCGAGCAGAACCGGGGCGAGGCTGTGTCGAAATGGAGAAAGACCCGGAAAGCAAAAAGGACTACGACAAGTGTAGACAAGACGCACACGCCACTCTGAAACGAACGGAGCAGAAATTAAGGACGGCGTTCTTTATGATAAGGAATCCGGCAAGCCAATGGATGAATACATCAAAGACCCGAATCTGACCCCGGAGCAAAAGGCGAAAGCGGCAGAGAGTATGGTTGTTGCCAAACAGCTTGCGAACTATGACAACATTGAGGGAATCCGTAATCATGCGGACTATGTGAACTCACAGCTTATCCTGCCAAGCCGGGAAGCCCGGAATATGAGCAAGCAATGAAAGATAAGGAAGCTACCACGGAACAGCTTACCGCCGCTTATGCCAAGGATAAGGAACTTGTGGAAGAACGCAAGAGCCTAAATGCCGTTCAGTCCAAAACAGCAGACCGAGCAGGAACGCCAGAATGAGCAGAAACAGCAGACCGAGCAGGAAACGCCGGACGGACGCACCGACCAAGAGCAGGAAACATCCAGACGAACGCCGGACAGAGCGTGTGGACGAACACGACCCGGAGCAAATGACCATGGAAGAAGCCAAAGGCGAAATCGAGCAGGAGAAAGCCAAGGACGGAGCCAAAGGGTGCGGATGTGAAAGACAGGCAGGTGCAGGAACAAGCACAAGTAAAAATGCCGAAGTCGAAAGACCGGGCAGAATAAAAATTGTCCTCACCGTGAGGACGGAAAGGAGTGTAGGAGTTGACACCAAAAAGAAATCGTCCGCAACGCCGATTATCTATGGTATCTGCTTATTGGTTGTCCTCTTTGTGGCACTTCACTCTGCTACGGTTTATGAATACGTCCTTTCATGGTTGATAGGGGAGAGATTGAGAAATCTTCACAGATTCTTACTTTCCTTAACCTCTTGTCCGAGAGGTTGGTTTCAAGTCCGTTGAAATCGTCATTACTTTACACGCAGAACTTCCTTATGTGGGGCGGTTTTGGTTGGCTGATAGTTGTTCTGATGATTGAAAGCGGTAAAAGAACTATATCCACGGCAAGGAATTTGGTACAGCCCGGTGGGGTACTCTTTCCGACATTAAAGACCTATTTGCAGAAAACATTATGAAAGAGGAAATCAAACGGGCAAATCAGATTAAGACCAAGTTGGGACGTTGGAAAGTCCGAAGTAACCTTTACAAAGAGTGTGAAAAGGACGGCAAGCTACTGGAAAAAAAGCCAAACTGGAAGCCCTGCAAGACCAAGAATCCATAAGGAAGCAGAACGGTTCTTACAACAAGAAACTTCATGCGGAGGAAGTCAAGCGGATAAGGGAAGAAGTTAAGGAAACGGTAAGCTTGCCAAGCGGCAGGCGTGGAAGCCAGACCAATTAAAAGCGGATTACGAATCCCGGTTAGCGGAAATCGCAGACAGCCCATTGTATGACGAAGCGGAACACAAAGAGCAGGAACAGAAAGCGAAAGCGGAATACGAAAGCAAGCTGAAAGACTTCTTCAATACCTACTTAAAGATTGAGAAGATTAAGGCGAAGTATAAAAGACGCTGATATGTTTTTTTACCAAGACCGAGCGAATCAGTCTCTATAACTGGAAGCTGAACAATAATACGCTGATACTGGGTGGTTCAGGTTCGGGTAAAAACGAGAGGATATGTTATGCCGAACATCCTTCAAGCACATTCCTCTTATATCGTAACCGACCCCAAGGGAGAAATCCTTGAAAAAGCCGGATATTTTCTATCGGAAATCAAAGGCTATAAAATCCGGGTGCTGAATCTGGATGATAAGACCCTTTCAGACGGCTACAACCGTTTATCTACATCCACCCCGAACGGGACGGATATGAGGAACGGGTGCTGTCCTTGATTGAGACAATCATCATCAACACGGACGGCGGCGAGAAGAAAGGCGGTTCTGACCCGTTTTGGGACAAGGCAGAAAGGCTTTTCCCTGCAAGCTATTTTCTTCTTCACTTGTGACGGCTTTGTGCCGGAAGAAGAACGCAACATGAACACGGTCATACAGCTTATTGCCATGTTGCAGATAGCGGAGGATGAAGATAACTACGATTCAGACCTTGATTATTTTGCGGCAATCTTTGAAAGGAAGCATGGAAGCGACCATATCGGCGTACAGCAATGGAAAGAGTTTCGGCAGAAAGCAAGCGGCAAGACGGCAAAGAGTATCGTTATTTCCGCAGTTGCCAGACTTGCCCCGTTCCGCACAAGGGCAGTCCGAAAGATATTCAGTTACGACACCATGCACCTTGACCGGGTAGGAGGAAAAGACAGCAATCTTTGTTGTCGTACCGCCTACGGACACAACCTTAACTTTATCGCCGGAATGTTGTTTACACAGCTTTTCCAAGAATTACAGTATTGTGCAACCCAAGTACATAAGCATGAGGGGCAGAGACTTCCCGTACCGTGCCGGTTCATTCTGGACGAATTGCCAATACCTGTACTATTCCAAATTTTTGTAAAATCCTTGCCATGCTCGTTCTTTTTGGAATCGGCATAACCCCGATTCTGTCTCTTGAAATCAAGAATATGTACAAGGACAGTGGGGGGCGTTATCGTGGATAACTGTAACGAGTTGCTTTATCTAGGCAGTATAACACACATGGACACTCTGGAATACATGAGCAAGCTGTTGGGTAAGGGGAACATTTGATAAGCGTACCACTGGACGCACAAAGAGGTAGGCAGGGTAGTTCCTCTGAAAACTTTGATGTAGTGGGACGTGAGTTAATGACTGCGGATGAAATCCGGCAGTTGAAGAAAGAAAACTGTCTGCTTGTCATTGGCGGCAGAAGCCCGTTCTACTCTGAAAAGTACGATTACACAAAGCACCCGAATTACCGTTACACCAGTGACGGCAATCACGCTTACAGCTATCACTACACGCCAGAGCCGCCGCCGGAGGAAAAGAAAACACATCCTCACAGTGAGGACGAAAACACCCCGGCAGTTGTCCCGGAAGTAGCCATAGAGCCAAGCGAGAGGGCGAAAATCGAGTTTGAGGAAACACAGTTTTGTCAGTGACCCACAGATTATCCTACGGGAGCTGACAGCGAAATTCCCCGAATTACAGCCCATATCGGATGAAATCTTGTCGGATGGGGAACTGTCCCCGGAAAGCGAGAAGAACTTCCTTGAAGCCCTGCTTGCGGAAGATGAAGAAGTCGAAAGCCGCATGGATTCTTTTATGGAGCCGTCCGAGGAAAACAAAAGAATTTCTTGTCAACATGGATAAGGATTTGCCAAGGCTTGAAGATAACCCCATTGTCCTGCTGAATACCATAGGACGGATTATGAGGGAGTTAGAGCCAATGACAGACGATATGTACGGCGAGGAAGAAGCCGCTTCCACAGAAGAACTGGTTCAAGCACAGTCCGAGGAAACCGTAGAGGAAATTCTCATGGACGAGGACAGCGAGGTTGCGAATCTGGACGAAATCAACGAGGACATTTTTCTACCGTGGAAAACTTGCAGAACTTGATAGGGGATGACCCGGCGTTCAAAGAACTTTTGGAAGAAACGGCGTAGTTAACGGATTTTCCTTTTTACCGCTGAAAAAAAGGAGCGAAGCGTTATTTACCGCTTGTCCTCACAGTGAGGAAGCGGCAAATATAAAAAATTCTTTTTAAGAAAAGGAGAATATTGTTATGACAAGACAGGAAATCAACACCACCACCAACACTACCAAGGCACAGTCCATCGGCGTATTTTTCAACCGTCACGCCGCCCTGCTTACGTGCGTCATGCTCATTGCGGTTATGATGTGCGGAACAGTGTTTGCTTCCGGTGCAGACGCACTCTGGCAGACGATTGCCAACCTCATTCAGACATGGGTAACACGTCTGGGCGGCGTTGTCATGTTTGTAGGCGGCATTATGTTTGGTCTGGGATGGAAGTCTGATGATGCAGAGCAGAAGTCCCGTGGTATTTCCACCATTATTGCCGGGGCTATCGTGGTAGCGGTTGCCGCTCTTACTGGTACTTTCTTTGCTTAATAGAAAAACGACAAACAAAAAAGCACAAAGGAAAAGCCGTTTGCCAACTCTGACGGCAAGCGGCTTTTTCCTCTAATCAAAAAGCAGAATAAGGAGAAGTTTATGGATGGATTAAAAGAAACACTCCTTAACTTGATAAAGTCTGCTATGAATGGTTTTGATTCTACGGTATCCAGTGCCCAAGACGTACTGACGGGCGGATTGTTTGATACCAATGCTGTATGGAGCAGTGTTCTTGCTTTTATCTAACGCATTGAAGCCGTTCTGCTATGTCGTAATCGGGATATGTCTTTTGATTGAGATAGCCCAAGTTGCGGCTAAAGTGGATATTATCAAGTGGGAACACGGTCTGAAACTCTGTGTGAAGATGGTATTTGCAAAACTTTGTATTGATGTTGCACCTACGTTTTTACGGGCTTGTTACAATCAAGCGTCCCTCTGGATTTCCAGTGCAATGTCGGTTGGCGGCTACACCAATTTGGGAAGCCTTATGACAACAGAGGTTGAGACACAGATAAGCAGTATTTCTGGTATATGGTCTGTAATCGGTCTGCTTGCGTCCTGCTTACTGCTATCCATGGCAGTAAAGATTTGCGGACTGCTGATACAGGTTATCGCTTTTGGGCGAATGTTTGAACTCTATGTACTGCTTGCGGTATCGCCGCTTCCTTGTGCGTTCTTCCCTTTGGGGGACGGTTCGGGCGGCGGCATGAGCCGGATAACACAGAAATTTTTCAAGAACTTCATAGCCGTGTGTCTACAAGGCGTGATGATTATTATTAATATTCGCATTTTCTATATGATTGTGGGAACAGCATTGACCTCTCTTATCACATCAGCAAGCGGAGGAAGCGACCCGACCACCGTTGTAACAGATTTGTGTTACGTTATGCTACTGGCAGGAATCGTCCTTGTCATGGCAGTTGCGAAATGCGGTTCGTGGGCGAAAAGTATAATGGACGCTATGTAGAAAGGTAGAAAGGAGAAAAACATGATTGCAGTGAGAATCCCCGAAGAAATTCGGAAGTACAAAGAAAAGATTGCTTTCGGGCTTACGGCAAGGCAGTTGGTTTTGTACCCTTGTTGCCCTCTTTATATGCGTCCCTCTGTACTGGTTCGGACGTAAATATATTCTGGAAGATATACTGGCATGGATTATTATTGCCATTGCCATTCCTCTGGAAGCAGTTGGATTTTTGAAAATAAACGGTATGCCAATGGAGAAATTCGCAGTTGCCGCTTTCAAGTTTGAATGGCTTTATCCAAGGAAGCGGAAATTTAAGACGGAAAATGTCTGGCGAGGTTGGCAGAACGAAGCAATAAAAGAAGAACAACCGAAAAGCCGCAAAGAGCGGAAAAAAGGGACAAGATGAAGCGAGACGCAGAAATGGAAAAAATCTTCCTGCTGATGGAAGCAGAAGAAAACGGGACAGCTACATACCGTACCGACCCGAACGCTGAACGGGTAACGGACTTTGACGTAGACGCACAGGATTTACTCACCGTGAGGACGGGCAAGGGCGGCAACGGAAAGAATAACAAGAATAAGGACAAGAAGAAAAAAACTGTCCAGAAGAAAAAAAAGCCGCTTGCAGATAAAAGCAGAAGCTATTGAGGAAAAAGATGAAGAACAATCCTCAGTATGTCCGCACCAAAAAGAGGACAAGATTCTTGCCAAGTGGAACAAGAAGAAAATCACACTGCGAAAGCAGGAGATTGTCAAGGGCAAGAAGATGGCGGCGAAGAAATCAAAGCAGATGGAGAAGCGTAGGACGGCAAAAACCGTTGTTCCCGACACCACGCAGAAATCCATCCCTTATATCGGAGACTATGAGGAGGGGCTTTTTGAGATTACCCCAATAAATTCTCAAAATGTACCGTCTGAAAGACATTAACTACCGGACGGGTAAAGAGGATGAACAAGTAACAATTTTCGTGAAGTTGGGAGAATTTCTGAACTACTTTAGTGAGGAAATGCGGTTTGCCTTGTCATTGATAACCGTATCGTTTCCAAGGCAGAGCAGGAGCGTAAGGTATTCAAGCAGATGAAAGGCGAGAAGTACGACAGACACAGAAAGGAATACAACAATATCCTACGCCGTCAGATTATTGCCGGACGGAACGATATGCAGATTCAGAAGTATGTGACTGTGACGATTGACGCTGACAGCCCGATTGACGCATTACTGCGTTTTCATAAGATTGACGCAGAGATTATCACGAATCTGCGGCGTATCGGTTCAGACGGAGAAGTGCTTTCCACGAATGAAAGACTGGAATACTACCACGATAAATTCAGACGGGGACGTGAGGGAGACTTCCAGATTAACTATGACTTTATCAAGGCACAGGGTATCAGCAGTAAGGACTATATTGCCCCGTCTATCATGGTATTCAACCGTAAGGACTTCCAGATTGAAGATGAATATTACCGGGTGCTTTTCCTCAACAATCTTCCGGCTTCCTTGCAGGATGAATTTCTGGCTGACCTTTGCGACAATGATTTCCCGGTAACGACAACCCCTTTCTATTGAGCCAGTGGCACAGGACAAGGCGTTGCGGATTGTCAAAAAGCAGTTGACGGGTATTGAAACGAATAAGATTGACGCAGAAAAGAGGGCTATCCGTGCCGGGTACAGCCCGGAGACGATTCAGCACAGCATTAAAGATGCTCACGCACAAGCAGAAACCTTTGTATGACGATATGCTCAACAAGAATCAGAAGATGTTCTTTGTTACCATTACCCTTATGGTGCAGGGCAACAATAAGGATGAACTGGAGGAAAACTGTAACGTCCTTATCTCCAAGGCACGGAAGTATACCACGCAGTTGCAGGTGCTTACAGAACAGCAGGAAGAAGGCTATAAGCTGACGCTTCCTTTCGGTTATCAGTCCAGAGAACTTTGTGTGGAAAGGGCATTGACAACCGAGAGTACCTCTATCTTCATGCCGTTCTCCAATCAGGAACTTTTCCAGAAAGGCGGATTCTATTACGGTTTGAATCAGATTTCGCAAAACCTTGTAATTGTGAACCGTACCAAGATGAAAACGCCGTCCGGCTTCGTTTTGGGAAGCTCTGGTTCTGGTAAGTCCTTTGCCACTAAGAGAGAGATTCTGAACGTGCTTCTGGATGATGATAAGACCAATGTTCTTATCATTGACCCGGAGAACGAATACGGAGACTTCTGCCGAGCCTTTGGCGGTACAGTGCTGAAAATCAGCCCTACGTCTGATACCTACATCAATCCTATGGATATGCCGGAGGACTACGGTCTGGACGAGGATGATGATAACGCCACAACGCCTATGAAAGTCAAGAAAGATAAGGCACTTACCAAGAAGTCCGATTACATCATGTCCATTGTGGAGCGCATGATTTCCGTGGGCGGCAACGAAAACACCACAAGCATTACGCCACAGCAGAGAACACTTGTAGACCAGTGCGTAAGGGCGGCTTACGAGGAATATCTGGAACATGACTTTGACCCGGCATATATGCCTACGCTTATGGACTTCCAAGCGGAACTTGATAAACGTAAGGAAGAATCCAAGGACAATGCGGATGTGGCAGACGGTGTGGCTTACTACACCAGAGGTAGTATGAATGTGTTCTCCCATCCGACCAACGTACACATTGAAAACCGCCTTGTGGTATTCAATGTCCGGGATTTGGGGCAGGCATTGCGACAGATAGGACTTATTATTGTCTTTGATTTTATCTGGAATCGAATGGTAGAAAACAAGGGCAAGAAAATCCGTACCTACTGTTACTGTGACGAGATTCACACCATGTTCAAGAGTTATTACAGTGCCGACTATCTGAATCAGCTTTTATAAGCGTGGACGTAAGTACGGTCTGGTTATTACGGGCATTACGCAGGATGTGGAAGATTTGTTGCGTTCGGATAAGGCAAAAGGAATGATTTCCCACTCTGCCTTCATTATGATGCTGAATCAGAGCAGTGAGAACTTGAAACAGCTTGCTAAAATGCTGAACATCTCCGAAACACAGATGGGATTTGTTACGGGGGCAGACGCAGGAAGCGGACTTCTGTTCGCAGAAAAAGTTATTGTTCCTTTCGTAGACCGTTTCCCGGAGGATTCCTATTTGTACAAACTCATGTCCACGAAGTTTGACGAGGATTTAAGCAAGGAAGAAATTCAGAGACAGATTGCGGAACTCATGGAAGAACACAAGACGGAAGCACCGCTTTCCGAAAAGAAAATTGAACGGAAGTTACAGCAGATTTACAGTGCGTAGAATCGCAGGGGTACGTCCTCACAGTGAGGACGTACCCACTTGAAGAAAGGAGAGGGATATGGCAGATGTAAAAAACCGTCGATAGCAAGTAGCGTAAGCTATAAAATCGGCGGTAAAGAATAAGTGCTAAAGACGTTTCCCAATTCAAGTCTAGTCAGATAGGAAACGTAAAGACCGGGACAGATATAGCCCATGAATCCGCAGGAAAGGTACAGAGCCAGACGAGCGATTTCTACAAAAAGGACAGCGGTTTAATCAAGAGCGGCATTGAAAATGAGGTTCAGAACACGCCTAGAACGGTGGAGAGTATTAAGACAAGTGCGGAAACGCAAACGCCGCAGAGTACGCCGTACAGACCGCAGGTGCAGACCCAACAGCCGCAGAGCCGCACAAGCACAGAAAGAGTTTCGCCCTCTGTATCTTCTCCCACACCGCCGCAGAATACAACGGGCAATGTAAAAACGCAGTCCTCTATCAGCAGGGAAGCGGAACAGAAAATACAGAGCCAGACGGACAGCTATCACAAGTCCGGGGCGTATGACACCGCAAAGGTGGGAATCCAGAGCGAGACGGTCAAGACCCCAAGGACGGTTGAGAGCATAAAGACGGGCGGCAGTCCAACCCCGGAACAGCACAGCACCTATAAGCCGCAAGTACCGGGCGGCACAGCTTATCAGCCGCAGACAACCGGGACGTTTCGTGCGGCAGGAAGTACCCCTTTATGTTGCTACGGGGAATGTAAAAACACAGTCCTCTATCAGCAGGGAAGCAGAGCAGAAAGTACAGAGCCAGACGGACAGCTATCACAAGTCCGGGGCATACAACACGCCACAGCCGACTATCCGGGACAGGGTAGAAAGCACCCCTATGAATCTATCCGGCGTTCAGACTGGAATATCCAGAACGCCGCAGACAAACCATTTTTCCCTTTTTTAATGTTGTAAACAGTACAAATGGCAAGTCATTCAACCTTGAAAATGCCATCAACAAAGTAGGCGGCAAGGCACAGTCCGCTTTATCCCAACAAGCAGATTTGGGGGCAGAATCCGCAGGAATGGGCGTGTCCGCAGGGCTTGTGGGAGTACAAGCGTTCCGGGCAAGCCAGAAGTTTACCGAAGCCGCTCCTGCAATGGCGAAAAGCACCGCACACGGATTGTACAGTGCCGGAAAAGGCGTGTATCAAGTAGCTGTGACGGGCGGGCTTGCCGTTGTCACGGTCAGCAGAACGGCGGCAATGGTATCAGCAGGGCAGTTCCATCCACTAAGCCACGCTTCCATGCAAATGCTGAAAGCACAAGCACTGGCAGTTGGACTTAACAAAACCGCCTTGTCGCAGGGCATTATTCATTCCGTTACGGGAATCCATAACCGTATACAGAGCGGCGTTCAGACCGCAAAGCATATCGGAAGCACCATACAGACCGGGTATCATACCGTACAACGGGGCGTTAAAATCGTCCGTGGCGTTACCAACGGAACGATTTCTGCCACGGTTGCGGCAAATGCCGTTTCCCGAATGGCAAACAGAGCCGTCAAGTTCAGTGTAGGCGGCATAAAGACGGGCGTTTCCGTAGGCTTAAAAACGGGAAAAGGACTGATAGTAAAGGGAGTTACAAAGGGAATCCTGTTTGTGGCATTAAAAGGCGTACCGAAAACCGTCTCTTTTTTGCGTGGGGCGGCTTAACACTTGCCGGAGTAATGCAAGGTTCGGACGATTGGGCAATCGGGGGACTGGAACAGCTATCAAAGTTACGGACATTGGAGTGCGTACAGCCATTAAGGGAGCAAAGGCAACGGGATATACCGTCAAGACAGCGGTAAAAGGAGGAATGGCTACTGGCAGGGGCTACCCTAGCGGCAGGACGCTTTATCAAGAATCAGGGCTTGAAAGCTGCATGGAACGCCGGAAGAAAGAAAGCCGCTACTGCGATTGCCAACGCAGGAAAAGAGCATGGTAACAGCCATGATAAACGCAGTAAAGGCGTTGGGAAGCAAAATCATTATTCCCTTACTGATTGTGGTTCTGGTAATCATGGGCTTTAACGGAATCGTCATGGTTCCCGTGACGGCGGTATCCTCTATCTTTTCGTCCATGTTCTCAACGAGAGACAGCCACATGGACTACGATGTGAGGGAATACCTCAACACGATTGTACCGGGCTTGTCAGCGGACTTCCAACAAGACTTAGCGAATCAAATGCAAGCAAGCCAGAGTACATACAACATTGTACGGTTTTATGCCAACACTGGTTCGGGGAAGTGGTTGAGCCGACACTAGCCGGAGTGCAGAGTGTTTTTCCGACCATAGATGAAATTCTTAACATGATACAGCCGATATTTAATGCGGTTGTTCTCATGGAATATGAGTTAGAGCCGACAGAAGCGGAAGCACAGGCATTGACGGAAGAAATCTTCTCCAAACTCTTTACTGTCACGACTGCCACAAGCATTGAATACTGCGGACAAGATATAAGGACGGGAGAGGGACGCCCAATGCGGCACATTCCTGTGGTTCTATCCATGCCTTATCTGACTGCCCGAATCCCGTTACGGGGGACACATTCAAGCTATACTTGTGGGGATTGTTGTTATTATTACTGTCCGGGACACGACTACACTTGTTCCGACCCGGATTGTAACGGACATACCTCTTATTGCGGTGGTTGTGTCCATGACTGCAACGGATATACTTACTGCGGAAGCCATTCTGTGATAGCCTACACACTTTCTGTTGACGGCATTTACAGACTGGAAGCTGAATACTTCCTTGACCCGATTGAACAGCTTTCCAACATCCCAAGTCGGACGGAAGATGAAGAAGCCAAGTTGCAGGAATTAAAAGACTACCATGAAATTTTCCTTGAAATGATGTCGCAAGTCTCCATCAATTACGGCGGCGGCATGACAATGGCAGACCTTTCCGGCGTAGTCTTTATTGATGGAACAAGAAATTCCTGCCAAGCGGTCATTGACCTTGCACTGTCCCAAGTGGGGCAGATCGGGGGACAGCCTTATTGGGTTATTACGGCTTTTCGAGCCGTGTAGAATGGTGTGCTTGCTTCGTTCACTGGTGCATGAGAAATACACCGTCCGCAAGCGGCAGTTATCCGCAGACTTCCAATAATGCCTACTGCCAGACCATAGCCAATAATTTTATGGCAATCGGACAATGGGGAAACCGTGGGTACACAGACCTTGTTGCCGGAGACACCATTTTCTTTTGACTGGCAGGGAGACGGACACACAGACCATATCGGACTTGTAATCGGTACAGACGGTACGAACGTCTATACCGTAGAGGGCAATTCCGGGGATGCTGTTAAGGTAAAATCCTACCCTATTAACAGTTCCGTGATTTACGGTTACGGACTGATGAATTATTAAATTCCGTCCTCACTGTGAGGACAAGAAAGCGAGGAATGAACATGAAGAAGTGCATTGCAACTATCTTAGCCGTCCTTATGTTGGCAATTACACCGCTTACGGCGTATGCAACAGAAGTGGAGACGCACACGGAAAGCAACGCCAATGTGACGTTCTACATCACGGATGAAACGAACGGAGAATATCCGGGAAGTGCGTTTACCGCCATTATGACGGACAACACCGGGACAATCACGGACGAGTACACCTTTTCCGCAGGGAACAGCTGGGGAAACGCCCGTTATCCGAAATACACCATGACAGCCCCGGCTACCTATACGGTAAAGTTTGAGGGATTGGACAGTGGATATGAAATCATTGACACGCTGACACGTTCCGACAAGATAACCTTTGAAACGACCATGGGCGGCAGTCCGCAGGTTTTGTGGTCTATCGTAAAAGCGAGAGCGGCACCGCCGAGGAAGAAACCGAGCCGACCATTGCTACACAAGCAGAATCCAATTCCTTTACGGTATCAGACGAGGGGGCAGATAAAGTTTACAATGATTTTCTGGAAGCTACTGCTTTTATAGCAAATGATACAAACTGGTATAACAATGTATTATTGGTTTATGAAACTGTTTCTCTTAAAAAACATTTTCAACGCATTATGCAAATTATGTTGAGGGCGGCACTGTAGAAGATTTTGAAAATATGTCTGCTTACGATAAGTTTATCTGGTCAGAAACTTACCTCATGTTTGCATGGGCGGTCAATACGGGGACGTTCAGTGAATACTTTGGAAGCGAAGAAGTGTTTGCCAACCGCATTACGGACAATCTGGTAAACCGAATCCAGAACGCAAAGGGATTTGACAAACGGACAGCAAGTGATTGACGCTTACCTTGCCCCTTGCAGACTGGCAGTATAACTACGTCAAAGAAAGCGGAGTGCCGTTCAACTTTGTCAACAACCGCAGTTACCTTGAAGAAATCGGAGAAATGCCGGAGACAAGCGAGGAAACAAAGACGGATGAAGAAGAACTGTCGAAGCGGCTGAAGAACTCTTAGAGGACGCAGACGATAAAACGAAAGAGGAAACGGAAAAGGGAATATGGGATGATACCATGAACGCCATTGCCGGAACATCGTCACAGTCCTTGTCTTTATCGCTCTTGTCGTTGCCCTTGTGGTAGTTATCCAGAAGCGGAAGCGTCTCAACAAGGATGATGATACGGACGGAGATACCAACGTGGACACCACCACCGATAAATAACACGCAGAACACGGCAGGAAGCCCCTAGACGGGCTTTCTGCTTCCCCCTATAAACTCTATCGAATGAATGTAAAAACGCCCTAGAAGCCAAAATAGAGGGCATTATGAAAAGGAGAATCACTTATGGCTACGCTTTCAGAAAAAATTGAAATGGAAACCGCAAAACTGGCTACGCTTACCAAGAAACGGGACGACCTTGATAAAAAAATCAAAAAGGTGCAGGCGAATCTGGAGAAGTACAAACTAATCCAGAACAGCAATAAATACTCTGCCATTGAGGAATCCGCACAGATTATGGGTGTGTCGATTGAGGACGTGCTTGCCGCTCTAAAGTCCGGCGATATGCTGTCCTTGCAGGAACGCATGGAAGCCGCACAGGAGAAGCCGCAGGACGATACCGCAGAGCAGGAAGCCGCTGACACACAGCCGGGGGGAGTACCCCAATTAAGGAACTGAAAACAACTCAATGAGGTAGCATTATGTTGAATCCAGAAAGAGAGGGCAACAGCGGAGAGAACATCTATACATGGCAGTCTGTTAAGAATGATTTGGAACTGAAAATTATCCGTGGAGAATACAAGGCAGGAGAACGGATACCGCCAGTAAGGAAAATCGCAGAAATCTATGATATTGGCACATCTACAGCCACAAAAACCTTATCACAGCTTTGCGAGGACGGAACGATATATCAACGCAGGGGAGTAGGGTATTTTGTAAAGCCGTATGTGAGAGAGAAGCTAATTGCAGAACATAAGCGGCGGCTTGAAAAATCATTCTTAATGCGTTCGACTATGCTGACATGATAGGGGCTGACCCTATGCTTATCATCAACACGATTATAAAAAACAGAAAACCGTAACGCCCGTTCCTCACAGTGAGGACGTGCTTATAAAAACGCCCTAGACGCTCGTAGGGCGTTTTTATTATGTCTGGCGATAAAAACCTTGCCGGACAAGGAAAAACCCCTCTAGGACGCTCCCTAGAGGGGCAGAGCGGTTCAACATCATCCTTACGGATAAGTAACCGTCCGGCGTATGCCTTTTTCTCACTTCGCACAGAAATTAAAAACCTGTCATTGCCTTACCACTATACCCGATTTGCCCCGGAAACGCAACACAGAAAGACATTTTTTTTTTGTTGCTGTATATTTATAGTTTTGATAATTATTAAAATACCGCTTTTTGCGGTATTTTATGCTTAAAAATGCTTGATATGTGGTATTATATAATCAAGATAGAAATGTTATTGTAGTTTTTATTAACTTGTTTCTACCATGCGAGGTGTTATTATGACTTTGGATGAATTTAAGGCTATGTCCCCTGCGGAAATGTGCGAGAAAATGAATAAGCACATGGAGAGCCATACCGCACGAAATTTCAAAAGGTGCGGATATGAATTTTTCTCTGGCACAAGCGGAAAAAGCGTTAGAGGAAAAGGGCATTTACAAGCTGGCAGGGAGTATACCGCACAGAGGGCGAAATGCTTTCTTTCTTTGAACAAAAACAAAAAAGAACGCAACAAAAAGGAACTGTCGCAGGATAACATAGAACAGCTTCTTGAACTGTTACAGCCGGAGACGTTTCATAAGCTGAAACTGCTTGCGGAGAAGTACAATTATATGTCCAGTTACATTCTGCGAGAGGAAAGGGGAATCCGCATTAAGACCGGGAGAGAAGATGATATACGTTCTTCCTCTGTCCGTGTCTACGGAGAGACAATGGACAGATGGAAAGAATTTGTCAAAACAGAATCGTGCTTATTCTGCAACCGACTTGTTAAATACTGCTTTACTTGAATTTATGGAGCGGCACTAAAATCCTCACGGTGAGGACAGGAAAGGGGCAATGAGAATTGAGCGTTGCTATGTCAATGTCTGCAATTATGACAGATAGGTTTAAGAGGACGGGAGAAGTGTCTGTGCAAGAGTGTCCGAAAGGAAAAAAGACTGCTTTTTGTGTGAATATAAATATCCCTGCAAGGTACACAAGGCGTACCGCAGTTGGACGGGCGACCCCGTTTGCATAGCGGTAAAAAAGGAGGGTGTACATGAGTGATATGGATTATCTGTTTGTGATGGAAGATGGCGGCGGTTGGTGGCTTAAAATTGACAGTATGGAAAAGCCGACGGATTATTTTGAACACACCCTGCCCGGAAAGTATGAGGGGGCTATCAATCTATACCGACAAGCCCTGCTTGATAAAACCGAAGAAGAAACGGTTCTGGAACACATTATGAGTAAGCCGCTTGCGGAACGCATTGCCTGATGAATACCAATGATTTTCGGTTTATGTATGCGGCTATTCTGTTGGCAGAGAAGCAGGAACACGCAACCTTTCTTGACGGCTTCCGGCTTTTTGAATCTGGAAGTTGGAGAAGCGGCAATAAAAGATTTGAGGGAGCGTGGGGCGGTTTACTTCAATTTCAAGGGCGGCAAGACCCACGGGGTAACAGCGAAGCAGTTTTGCCGGAGAAAGAATCTAATATTTCCGCAATACAAGGAAGCGGACATACGCATATCGCAGTTTACGGGCGGCACGCATTACTATGCGTATGTGGGCGATATGCAGATAAGAGACGGCGAAACTCTGAAATGGAACAGCTATGAGGAAGCGTATAAAAAGGCTTGTGAAGCGGTTGGAAAAGGGGTAAAGCATGGAATGTAAGAAAATCTGCCTGACGGCGGCAGAAAAGAAACTGGTAGAAGAATTGGGAGACAGCACTTATACGGTTGATTATCTGGAAGCATGGATAAATCGCAACGATAGCGTAGAGATAAATGCCGTTGCCGCCTTGTCTGCAATGGGGGCAAAGGGATTTTACCGGGCTGTCCGTCTGATGGCGAATAAGAAATAAAGAAAGGCTATGGAACGCTTTTTTCACGTTGACTGGAAAGGCGTTTTTTGTCTATAATTTGTGTAATGGTGTTGCATTACACCAAGACACAATATAACACAAGGAGATAGCATAAATGGTAGAATTTATAGCAAACATGGATTACTTTTTTCAAGAATTATCTGGGTATTCCAACTTTGTGGTGGATGGTTTATTTATGCTTCCCTCTGAAATCCTCACTGTGAGGACGGAAAGGACAGCAATATGTATGGTTACGAATTTAATGTCCAAATCAAAAAAACAATATTTTTATTTTTTGCACCTTGTTATTGAATTTTCTAAAAGGAAAGGAGAAAAAAATAATGGGTTATAAACTTTGCATGGCAGAGAAGCCGAGTGTGGCAAAAGATATAGCCACCGTTATCGGGGCAAATAAACACTGTGACGGCTACTTTGAGGGCAACGGGTATCGGGTAACATGGGCGGTAGGACACCTTGTAGGTTTGGCAGAGCCGGACGCATACGGCTTTGTATCGCAGGAAGAAATGTACGGCAGTAAAACGGAAACCGCCTATGCGGAATTGCCGCTGATACCAGAGGAATTTAAGTTGATTGTCTTAGAGCCGACCAAAGACCAGTTTGAAATCGTGAAAAAGCTGATTCACGACCCGGAAGTGGACGAGATTATCAACTGCGGCGATATGGGGGCAGAGGGACATATCCTGCAATGGTTTATCCGGGAAAAGGCAGGGTGTAAGAAAAAAAGGTACGCCGTTTCTGTGCTACGTCCATGACCGAGGAAGCTATCAGACAAGCGATGGCACATTTACGCCCAGAAGAAGAATTTACCAATATCATCAAAGGCGAGTTTTGCAAGAAGAAAGCAGACTGGATTATGGGCATGAGCATGAGCCGGGTGGAGAGCATTAAGTACCATACGGGTATCAATGTGGGACGGGTGCAGTCCCCGACCCTTTACTTTGTCGTGAAGCGGTATCTGGAAGTCCAGAATTTCAAAGTGACGAATTATTACGGCATGGAAGCCGCACTTGCAGAGCAGTTTTCCGTTTCGTGGAACAAGGACAGCGAGGGAATCTTCCCGGCAAGCACAAAGGACAGCGAGAACCGGGTGCTTGATAAAGCCGCCATAGAAAACAAATGCCGTCAGATTGTTGCCGGGAGAACCGGGACGGTGCTTGAAGTGGACACGAAAAACGGGGTACGGACAGACCACAGCTTTACGACATAACGGAACTGCAACGGGACGCAAACAAGAAATACGGCTATACTGCGGCGGTAACGCTTGCCACCGCACAGGCACTTTATGAGACGCAGAAAGTATTAAGCTATCCGAGAACGGACAGCCGTTATCTGACAACCGACCTTAAAGCCTATCTTCCTGCCCGGATAAAGGCGATTGCCACAGTAGGGGGAGAAGTACCGGGCGGTGGCAGAATCCGTCTTATCAGCCGGATTAAACATTGACAAGAAGATAGTGGATGATAGCAAAGTCACAGACCACCATGCCCTTATCCCAACGGAGAAAATAGAGGGCTTTGACATGACGCAGATGAAGCCAACGGACAAGGAAAAAAGGACGGCGTGACCGCTGAAACAATGAAGAATATCCTTGACCTTGTGCTTTGCCGTCTGCTTGTCTCCATGTGCAAGCCTTATATCTATGAGCAGACCAACATTGCCGTGAAGTTTGGGGACATTACCTTTACGCAAGCGGCAGGAAGCCCATTGATTACGGATGGACAAGGGTGCAGGAACGGCTTTTGGGTAAAGAGCCGGACGAGGATAAAGACGCAGAGAAAGAGCAGATTTTCCCGGATATTAGAAAGGGCAGACGGTAACGGTTGCTTCCTGCAATCCCGTTCCCAAAAAGACTACGCCGCCGAAGCTACACACGGAAGCCACCCTGCTTACGGCAATGGAAAACGCCGGGGCTACCATCGAGGGCGGTGCAATCCCTAAAGGGTAAGGGCATAGGAACACAAGCTACACGGGCAGAAATCATCAAGAAGCTGTTCGATACCGGGTACTGCGAGACGAAAGCCAAGGGAAAAACGAATTACATTATCCCTACGGCAAAGGGGCTTACGATTATCCGGGTGCTTCCCCGGAACTTTACAGCCCGAAGATAACGGCAGACTGGGAGACAAAGATTGCCAAGATAGCGGACGGCAAAATGACGGAGCAGGAATTTATGGATGAATTTTGTACCTTTATCCGGGAGAAAGTGCAGGAAGTTAAGACGGCAGACACGGGAATTACGTTCAAAAAGGAGCGGCAAGTGTATGGGAAATGCCCGTTCTGCGGCGGCGAGGTTTACCGTTATCAGGCAAAAGGAGAGAAGAAAATCAAGTTTTACTGCGGAAATAAGGAGTGTCCTTTCTCTGTAGATACGGAAAACCCGACTGTGACAGCATGGACGGGGAAGAAGCTGACGGAGAAGCAGTGCTTACAGATTGTGGCGAAAGGCTTTATCATTCTGAACTGCAAGAGAGGGGGGCAAGGGGAAATTCAGCCTTATCACAAAACAGGTAGGGGACAAGGTTTTCGCAAACCTTTCCTGCGTCCCGGTCAAAGATGAAAGAAAAAGGAATAGTCAGAAAGGCAGGGATTTTCCCTGCCTTTTTGCAGTAAAATCTATTGATTTTATAGGGAAGTTGGCTATAATAACTGTAACGGTGTAGCACAACACCAATACAGTTTTAAGTCCTCACAGTGAGGACGGAAAAGGAATAATTATGCCATTATTGGAGAGCGGTTATAAAGCGGCGGCAAAACGGAACTGGAACGGGATATTCGGGAACTGGAAGCCAGGACAAGGCGGCACAGACCCGAACGGGTTTGCGGAATCCGCAAGCGGCGTTCAGAGCAATATCACATTCGCACAGCGGCTTAACCTTATCAGCGAACAGCAGGCGGCAGAAATGAAAAAGACGGGTGGAGACAGCGGTTGCCCAAAACAACTTCATGCGGAATGAGAGCGAGGAACGGACGGACGATTTTGAGAACCCAAGAGAGCGTGCGGAGCGGTATTTCAACATGGATACGGTGCAAGCGGAAATCAACCGGGAGAGAGCGGCGGCAGAGAGTGAGAGAGTAAGCAATCAGAGCCAGACCAGAGAAACCCGTGAACCCGAAAGGGAGAAATGATGGATAGAAAACTGATAATGCCGAACGTGACCGCTGACCCGGCGGCAATGTTCTTTGAGGACGAGAATCCGCAGGAAGCCGCCCTGCATGAAATCCCAGTATGAAAACGCCCGTGTGCTATGGGACGCTTTGATTCACAGAGACGATTTCAAAGCGGCACAGTATTCTACACCAGAGGAAGCCAGAGAATCCTGCACCATCGCCCCGTGACGGCGTAGACTGGCAGTTATCTATGTTGCCCCGGATGGAATACCCACCATGCACGGAGATTTTTTAGAGGATGGACATGACAGCCCACAGCGGACGCACCATGAGGAAGCTTATGCAGGACTTGTCCACCGACAATGCCCGAACGGTAAAGAGATAACCCTACTGCTTGCAGACGCAGAGAAAGGAGACAGAAACGTGGATGAAAGAACTTCTTCTTTTATCGCTGACATAGCGAAGCTATATGCCCTCAACAACCGAACGCGTTTATTGACCCGGAAGCAGACCTGTTCCGGGCTTTTGAGCGCGTAGAAACGGTACGGTTGACCGGGCAGAGGCCAAAGTGCTGACCGACACCCTTATGACGGGGAGCGGAGCCGCCGAAAGTGGCTATTTTACAGCCCGTAATGGATGGTCTTATTTTTCCGTCCCTATTCGGATGTGATACGGAATGACGATTTTAGGGCAGAGAATTACAATCTTGTCTATCAGACAGACGCACCAGAAATTGTGCGTATGAATCCAGAGCAGATATTTGAGCATTTCAACAGCCCTGCACTCCGTCCGGGAGACTACTATGGAACAAGTATTTCCGTAGGGGATATTGTGGTAACGGAAAATGCGGGGGAGTTTAAGGTACACTTTGTTGACCGTATCGGTATGCGTGAGTTGCCGGAAGATTTTCTGGACACGCAGACCCGGCAGAAAATTCTATACGGGCTTGATGTGCGGCAGGAACGTGACCTTTACAGCGGTATGTAGAATTTGTTTCCAGAGAGGGTATCGACCTTGATTTGACGCAGGAAACGGAGAGAATCAGCCAGATAAACGAGGACTACGAAAGGTCTTTTGCAATGGCAGATATACGAACCGTGTTGCAGAACCATCAAAAACACACTGGAAACCATTTACGATTTCAAGAGGAATCCGGGACTGATTACGGCGTACAGTATTTTGACGGGACGTATACCATCCGTTTAGCCGGGGAACGGGAAAATAATCTTACAGCGGAAAATTACCAGACGGAAATCAACAACTGCCTTGCGAGTGCGGCACAGCAGATTTCCGAGGGTAAGGAAAATGTATGGAGAATGGAAGCGAAACCCGGCTACCGGGGAAACGCAGGGAATATCCGTTCTTTGTACAGCGTTACCGGGCGGCAGAGCCGGGACACCTTATCCCCGAAGAAGTCTCTTTTTTGGGAGACGCAGAATCCGCTTCCTACTTTATGAACCACATCAATGCCGGGACGCTTTTTAGGGGGAAGCCTTGCAGGAAAACGTCTCCATGCGGCAGTCCCTTTTTAATATGCCACCCCTAGAGGGCAACATAGATACTCTGCTGATAACGGATATTGAAGGGGAAAACCTTGACCTTTCCGACCGCATGAGGGAACAGACCGCCCGACTGCACAGGGCAATGAGAGCCGCCGGATATACCTATGACGGAATCAACAGTGCCGCAGAGCCGCAGGGGAACGCAGTATTTCAATTATGAGGGCGGCACAATGCAGTTTGACAATGAACGGGAAGCCTTTGCATGGATAAACGGAGGTTGTCCCTGACGACCGGAGCGGCAAGAAGCCGTGGAACGGATTCTGCACCCGGACGCAATACGGAACGAGGAAGATTTGGAACGCTACCTTTCCGAAAACCCGGACAGTCTCTTACAAACCGTTTACGGGGAGACGAGCGGCAAAAAAGGGAAGTGGCGATTGAAAGCACCGAGGACTACACGTACCAATTTCCATCAAGAACTTGTAAACATCGACCAACAGAACCCGGACGGTACATACGGGCAAGTGAAAGATTTTTACCGTGTTGTGACGGTAAGGCAGGAAATGAGGGAAATTTCCGTACAGCCTTATAATGACCGGGTATTTGACAGCCGGGAGGAAGCCGCCGCATGGATAGCCGCTGACCCATCCCTTGAAGAAATCCCCTTATGACAGCATGGTATCAAACGTCTTTGAAAGACGTGCCGCATTACGGGGAAATGAGGAAGCCGCAGACCGTCCTCACAGTGAGGAAAGGGACAATTCTTCTTTACCGCTGATGATGGAAACGCTTATGCTATCCGGGACGAGTGGCAGGAAGATTACGGCGGCAGTCCCGTGACGTTCCGTGTAGGACACGCCAGAGAGGACGGAACGGACTTCTACCGGGCAACCGCTGACAGCCCGTTGACCGGACACCGGGAATATGAATATGACGAGCCGCCGACAAGGGAGCAAGTCTACAGCAGTCTTGCGGATGATGAAGCGGCACGGGAAATTGACCGGGCAGAAGCAAGGGCAGACGGTTTTCGGGAAGAAGAACCCGTTGCGGAAGAAAGCCACATCTACTATTCCTTACGCCGTCCAGTCTCCATTGGCACATATCCTACCGAGGGCATGGTACAGTTTGAGAATTACGACAGCCGTGCCTATATTACAGAAATCGGGCAGGAAGCGTGGGGGAAGCTGACCTACAGCCGGGAACTGACACCGCAGGAACTGGCAAGCTATGAACTTGCCCCGGACACGCCGCAGATTACCCCTATCCGGGAATTTTTTGACGAGGACGGAAGAATCCTTGTGGGAAGCGACATAGGCTTAGACCGGGAGACGGGACAGGTAAACCGCCGCAGGGTGTATCAGGCAGTGCAGATTTTCGAGGACAGAAACCGAAACCTCATTCATGCCCCCGTGATTGACCGCAACGGCGATTACCTAGACCGTGAATTTCTCTACAGTGCATATAACCGGTATGTAGGCATGAGCCATAGGCAGGACAGTGACCTTGCCCCGTTCCGGGAACTGATAGAAAATGCCGCAGACATGGATTCCCGGAACATGACCAAGGCACACTTACAGGATATATACACGGCAGAAGTCTATTTTGCCCACTGCAACGGACTGAACCAAGACCAGATAGAATACATGGTAGTCAACAGTGCCGGGGTGGAACCCCGTCCGGCACGTCCCCGGAGGAATCCATGATGAACATTCGACACGCCTTTGAGCAGGGCATGACGGAGGAAGAAGTGGATTTAATAATCGGGCAGGAATCCTTTGTACAGCAGGAAATCCTTGCTTACCTTTATGACGGGGAGACATGGAACGGGCAAGAGCCGTCCGTGGTGCGGATATGGACACCTCTTTCTACCTCATGCAGATGTACCGGGAAAACAACCTTTCCCCGGAGAAAGCCGCCGCTTTTGTCCGGGCGGCAAACACCATGGAACAAGCGTTGCCGGACAAGACCGCAAGAAGTCACAGCGGCTATGAAGCGAATGTACAGATTCTTTCCGAGTATGCCGTAAACCAGAGCATCACCCCGGAAAGCATGGAGCGGATTGCCGCAGACTTTGCCGCACAGACCCGGACAAACAATTTGAGACAGTTTATTGAGCAGGGCGGCGGCATTGAACGGTACTATCCCGACAATGAAAACATTGTCCGGGTGCAAGCCGCCGTCATAAGCAGAGTGCCGGATATGTGGTGCTTTCGCAGTTTGACCGAAATGCGGTCAATCCACCGGAAAAAGTCTTTCTGGGAAAGCAGAAAATTATGAAAACCCCAACGGGAGATATAACAATGCGGACAATTCCCTTTATCCATGTATCGGACAATGGGAAAATGGCGAGTTTTCTTAGTGCCGGACAAGGATGGGTGCTGTCACAACAGCAGATGATTGATAACGGAGCGTTCACGGCAGAAGATTACCGGGAATATGACCGCATAAGACGGGAAGTATTGCCACAGCTTCCCGAAGTGACGAATGAGGTACGCTTTTCTATCGGTGCAGACGGAGAGGGAAGCGGCGTACCTTTTACAATGGACTGGCAGAACGCACAGGAACGTCCTCACAGTGAGGACGGAAAAGAAAGGAGCAATCAGAGCATGGCAGACGAGCAGGAAAGAACCACAGCCCCGGAGGGTATCACACACAGCCGGAGGAAAAGAAGTCCGCAAAGGATGAACTTTCCGAACAGCTTATGCAGGGTGTCCGCTCCATCATGGAGAGCGACAACTACAAGAACTGGCTTGCCACCAGTAATTCCTACTTTACCAATTCCTATTCCTTCAACAATGCTGTCCTTATCTTCATGCAGAAGCCGGACGCAACCTATGTGAAAAGCTACGAAGCATGGAAAGACTTTGGACGCAACGTAGGGCAGGGGGCAAAAGGGGCACAGATTTTCGTCCCGGTTATGGCGTATGACAAGACCGAGGGTGCTTTGTACCGCATGATTATGTCTAATCTGCGGAATCAGATTAAGCAGAATCCGGGACAGATTGCGGCATTTAAGGTAGGCATGAGCAACCTTGAATTTACCATGAACGGCAACGGGCAGATTGGCTTACGGGTAAAAGGGCAGGAGAGAGGTATCTTTGCTTCCCGAGCAGGAAGTGAAACGCTTTATTTCTTCTTCCATTTTGGGAAAGTCCCGATGTACTATACCGTAGGCAGGGTATTTGATGTGAAAGATACCATTGTGCCGGAGCATTTGTGGGTAAAGAAAGGCTATACCAAGGATGAAGTAGTAAAGGACAAGGACGGGAAGCCTATCAAGAATAAACGGGGGAAGTGAAGATTGTCAATACCCCGGAAAGACAGGCACGTTTCCAACCGACCATGACGCAGGACATTCAAAGTCCGAAAGACCCGGCAAAAATGGCTATCCTCTATGACGTTCTGAAAACCGTGAGTGCAAGAAACGGTATTCCCGTGACGGACGTTCCGAGGGAGACGGACGAGAACTTAAAGGGCGGTGCTGACGGGTATTTCTCCCGGCAGTTTTCCACCGAAAATCCGAAAGGATTTATCGTCATGCCGGACGATTTGGAGCCGACAAGGAAAGTTGCCGTCCTCATGCACGAAATGGGACACAGCGACTTACACGGCAACCTTGCAAAACTGGCGGCACAGATGGGCGAGGATAAAATCCCACGCCACATGAGGGAGATTCAAGCGGAATCCGTTGCCTATGCTACCGCAAGGCAGTTTGGCATTGAGACAGACACAAGCAGTTTCCAGTACCTTGCCGTGTATTCGCAGGGCTTTGAATTACAGGATTTGAAGAAATCCCTTGACGTGGTATACGCCGAGTGCAAGAAGCTGACGCAGGAAATCAGTGCGGAACTGGACGCAAGGGGACTGAACCTGACTTGTCCGAAAGGAAGTTGCACCTATGGAGAAAAGCACGATAGATACCTTTGCAAGCAGTATACCGCCTACGCACTGGAACAGTCCGAGACGGTACAGACCCAGTTGAAAGAATTGCCGTCCCTTGCGGCAGACAACCGCAGTAACCCGGATTTGCTTAGTGTTGTCATGGAACAGTCAAAGTGCATGGACAGACAGATGGCGGCGGTTGACGCTATCCACGAATCTAAAAGGCGTTGCAGGGAGCGACCACCAGAGAGGAACAGAACGCCGCACTGGACAGCCTTGAAGCGTCCAGACGGAGCATTGAGGGCGAAAGAAAACCTTTGCAGGGCTTACCACTTCCTTTGCAGAATTTCCTCACAGTCCAAGGCAACGGTAAAAGAAGAATTTGCCCGTGACCCTATGGCTACTCTGGAAAGCATGAAGAAGGATTATCCTGCCCTTGCCAGTCTGTCCGCTGTCCAGTTGGGCTACATTGCCAAGAGCGATTACATCAAGAAAGAGTACGGCAACCTCTTAAAGACTGACCCGGCACAGTTTGTAGAAAAGGCGGCGGCACGGGCTGAAACACTGGACAAGGCGATTTCCAAAAACGGTACGTTCGTGGAAGTGAACTTCTGCGAACAGTGGACGGACAAGCCCATTGTCCAGAGCGGAGCAATCATGCACCCGAAAGTTGCCGATACCATCATCAAGCAGGCAGAAGTCCAGATACGGGGTTGAAAACCGAAGCGGAGAAAGCCGGAGATTACTTCCCTTACAACAAGTGCGACCTTACCGTGTTCTCCAAGGACGGGAAAGACCTTACGGCTTACCGTACCCCGTGTTGACATTGGGGACAATGCACAGACTTCTCTTTCCGACCACTTAAAGCAGTTGTGCGGAGAGGAAAGCACCCTTTACGCCGCTTTTGACAAGGCTACAAGGGAGCGGGGCGAAAGAGAAGATTGTGTTCAACGAAGCCCCGGAAGTTGCCGCAGAGAAGCCGGAGAGAGGGAATGAGCCGGAGATTGCGGAAGCGTCCACCCATGCGGAATGGGCGAACGCCATTGCACAGGAAAAATCCGGGACGCAACGCAGGAAGCTGCCCACGAGCCGGATAAGACCGTCCGAAAGGACAGCAAGGAGCATTAAAGGAGGGTAACGTATGTTTAAGAATCTCTTTTTCCCGGAAAGGAAAGACACCAAGAAGAAAGAGGGTGGGGCATTTGCCTCTGCCCCTGCAATGTCCGGCGAAGCGGAAGCCGCAGACGAGGAATTTCAACTTCTTTCCCTGCACAGACGTTCTTTTGCCATGACCCCGGAACTGGAACGCCGCAGGACAGAAGAACAGTTGCGGAAGCAGTATGAACTTACACCGTCCAAGTCCGGCAGTTATCTCTAAAAAAATGTTTGGCAAAAGAATTGACAATGTATGTACTTTATGCTATAATTCCAGTAGAAAGGCAGGTATACTATGAGTTTAAGTATCAATGGTTCAAAGTTTGTCCGTGTCTACGACACAGAGATTAAGTTACAAGTATCTGATAAAATCGTCTTTGCCCATCTTTCCACGTCCCGGAAAACTGGAAAGGAGCAAGTTGACGCAGGGACAGGAGAAATCCTGCTTGCCGGGGACGGAAGCCCCTTGCCGAACGCCGCCGTTCCTCATGGAACGCCCGGTTTGTTGGCAATGCCTTTGAGCCGTCAAAGGACTTGCACGGGTCAGGGCTATCAATATCCTTAACGGATGGATTACCAATGAACCTTACAAGAAAAAGGATGGCAGTACGGGCTATGCCCTTGTTGCCACCATTTCTGAATTTGAGGTTTCAGACGTAGCGGACGGGGAGGACGAAGAAGCGGCGGCAGAAAGGGATTCCGACTAAATGAGAGCAACGGACATGGATATTATGGAACGTCTGCAATCAAGGGCAAGTGCTTGTGGTATTCGCTTGACTTTGACGCATAAGGTTTTCTTTTGCGGCTTGTCGATTATGCGATTTCCGTCAATGATGTTGTCGGGGATGGATTGCGCATTCTCTGTCCGAGGATGATATGGCGGCTACCTTTGCTATTTCCAAACGCATGGTTACTCAGTCTTTACGGGTTTTATGTGATTGCGGTATTTTACTCCGTTATAAGGGCATGGTCTTTACGACCGTCGCAAAGAAAGAATTTTTGAAAGGAGACAACACATGATTCAGCTTGACGTTTTCAACGATGATGAAAAGCAGTATCTTAACGCACTGACCAAGGGACGCTTTCGTGAGAAGATTTCCCGGCAGGATGTTCTGAAAGCGGTTGCGTTCGCAAGGGATGTGGCGGACGATACGGACACCATGATTCTTGACCTTATTGACGGGGTTTATTCCAAAGGTCAACAATCTGTCGGATTCCGAGTGGGAGGGGTTACGTGGAGCTTTGCCGTTCCCGGTTATGATTGCTTTCGATGATGTGATGGACGTTCCGGCAGACGAGGATGATTTGACGGCATAATCTGTTTTTTGAGCATGGTACAGGTGAGAGGGGCGGCGTTTTGCTGTCCCTCTCTTTTCCTCACTGTGAGGATGGGAATGTTTCT
>VOFD01000959.1_pt1 | contig 39699 bp, 33 predicted proteins | sample 5384101 | NCBI WGS metagenome assembly VOFD01 (sample SAMN12384723, study PRJNA508395) | human gut metagenome | isolation source: healthy gut C | host: Homo sapiens
GCAAGGATTCGTTCCAGCCGATCCACACCCCCGTCGAGGGCGAGGAGTACCTGCTCAAACCGATGAACTGTCCCCACCACTGCGAGATCTACAAGGTCAAACCCCGCTCGTACAAGGATCTGCCGATCCGTCTGGCGGAGTTCGGCACGGTCTACCGCTACGAGCAGACGGGCGAGCTGCACGGCCTGACGCGCGTGCGCGGCTTCACGCAGGACGACGCCCACATGTTCGTGCGCCCCGACCAGCTGCTCGAAGAGTTCGAGAAGGTGATCGACATCATCCTCTACATCTTCCGCACGCTGAAATTCGACAACTACACCGCCCAGATTTCGCTGCGCGACAAAACGAACCGCGAAAAGTACATCGGTACGGACGAAAACTGGGAGAAGGCCGAGCAGGCGATCATCCGTGCCACGGAGGAGAAGGGATTGAAAACCACGATCGAATACGGCGAAGCGGCCTTCTACGGTCCGAAGCTCGACTTCATGGTGCGCGACGCCATTGGCCGCAAGTGGCAGTTGGGAACCATCCAGGTGGACTACAACCTGCCCGAGCGTTTCGACCTGACCTACAAGGGCGCCGACGACAAGCTGCACCGCCCGATCATGATCCACCGCGCACCGTTCGGTTCGATGGAGCGTTTCGTGGCAGTATTGTTGGAGCATACGGGGGGCAAATTCCCGCTGTGGCTCTCGCCCGACCAAGTGGTCGTGCTGCCGATCTCGGAGAAGTTCAACGACTATGCCCGCAAGGTGGCCGACTACCTCAACCGCTACGACGTGCGTGCGCAGGTCGACGACCGCAACGAGAAGATCGGCCGCAAGATCCGCGACAACGAGCTCAAACGCATCCCCTATCTGGTGATCGTGGGCGAGAAGGAGGAGGCCGAAGGCAAAGTCTCGATCCGCGTGCAGGGCGAAGGCGACAAGGGCCAGATGACGCTCGAGGAGTACAAGGATTACATGGTCGGACTGGTGAAGGCCGAGATGGAAGCCAACAAGATCGAAAAATAAACCGTTTTCGCCGAGCCTCGGCAGAGCCGCGTTTGCGCGAACTCCGCCGAGGCGGGAAAACGACCGTTGAAACCGAACTTTTATTAACCAAATTAGGAGGACACTGCTATAAACACGACACGTCCATTCACTCCGAGACCCGCTGGCTCGGGGAATAATCAAGGGAACGGGAATCGTCCTTCGGGGCCGCGCGGTCTGCGCCGTCCGCCGCAGAAGGAGAATCCCCATCGCATCAACCACGAGATCACGGCACCGCAGGTGCGTTTGGTGGGCGACAACATCGAGCAACCGATCGTCATGCCCACCCGCGATGCATTGCGCATGGCCGACGAGATGGAACTCGACCTGATCGAGATTTCGCCCAAGGCCGATCCCCCCGTCTGCCGCATCGCAGACTACCAGAAGTTCCTGTACCAGCAGAAGAAAAAGGCCAAGGAGATCAAGGCCAAGCAGGTGAAGGTGGTCATCAAGGAGATCCGCTTCGGCCCCCAGACCGACGATCACGACTACAACTTCAAGCTCAAACACGCTCAGAACTTTCTGAAAGAGGGCGCCAAGGTCAAGGCTTACGTCTTCTTCCGCGGCCGTTCGATCGTCTTCAAGGAGCAGGGCGAGATTCTGCTGCTGCGCTTCGCCACCGACCTCGAAGAGCTCGCCAAGGTGGAGATGATGCCCAAGCTCGACGGCAAGAAGATGAACATGATGCTCGCGCCCAAGAACACCAAGAAGTAGCGCGGGACGCGAGCGCATACGGGCCGTCCGACCCGACTCCGGCAACGACTTACGGAACGGCACACCCGTTCGGTAAGTCGTTGTTTTGGATTTTCCGGCCGGTAGCGCGACGTGTCCGGGGCATCCGCGGCTTCCGGCCGAAACGGTAAAAACACCGATCCACACCCGAAATGGGATACCGAATCGGGAATAAATATGTACCTTTGCCCTGAATGAGACCCTTCGAAGAGATACTGGCGATCGATTCCGCCGCGGCATTCGACTGCGCGGCGCTCGAATTGTTCCGCTTCCAGGCCGAGCGGTGCGGTGTCTACCGCGAATACCTCGCCGAGATCGGCGTCGATCCGGCGGCCGTGCGGCGCGTCGACGAAATCCCGATGCTGCCGATCGAATTCTTCAAGTGGCGCGACGTCTACTGCGGCGACACGGAACCGCAGATCGTCTTCACGTCGAGCAACACGGGACAGAGCGTCGCATCGCATCACATGATGGCCTCGACGGCGCTCTACGAGGCGGCGTTCACCGCCGCGTTCGAACGTTTCTACGGCAATCCGGCGCGGTGGAGCCTCTATGGCCTGCTGCCCAACTACCTGCAACGCGAAGGGTCGTCGTTGGTCTACATGGTCGACCGCCTGATCGGACGGTGCGGTTCGGGCGGGTTCTACCTCGACGACTACGAACGCCTGCTGGCGGACATGGCAGCCGATCCGAAACCGAAAATCCTGCTGGGCGTGAGCTATGCGTTGTGGGACCTGGCCGAACGGTACGCCCCGAAGCTGCGCGATACGATCGTCATGGAGACCGGCGGCATGAAGGGCCGCCGCGAGGAGCTGCCCAAAGAGGAGTTCCACCGCATCCTGTGCGAAGCGTTCGGCGTCGACAGGGTCCACTCCGAATACGGCATGGCCGAACTCACGTCGCAGGCCTACTCCGACGGCGGCGGCCGTTTCCGCACGCCGGGCTGGATGCGTGTCGCGGTGCGCGACGTCAACGACCCCTTCTGCCGCCTGCTGCCCGACCAGCGGGGCGGCGTCGACATCATCGACCTGGCAAACCGTTTCTCGTGCGCCTTCATTCAGACGCAGGACGTGGGGCGCGTCTCGGCCGACGGATCGTTCCGCATCGAAGGACGCATCGACCACAGCGACATCCGGGGCTGCAACCTGTTGGTACAATAACCGTAAAATCCGTATGAAAGTCGTCGCATTCGTTCCCATCCGTCTCAACAGCCAGCGCGTCGAAGGCAAAAACCTCCGCCTGCTCGGCGGCGAACCGCTGCTGTGCCACATCCTGCGCACGCTGCTCGAAGTCGAGGCGATCGACGAGGTTTACGTCTATTGCAGCGACCCGGCCGTGCGCCCCTACCTGCCCGACGGCGTGCGGTTCCTGCGCCGCAGCCCGCGGCTCGACCGCAACGAGACGCTCGGCCGCGAAATCTACGACGCCTTCACCGCCGAAGTCGTGGCCGACGTCTACCTGCTGGCGCACGCCACTTCGCCCTTCATCCGCCCCGCGACGATCGCGGCGGCCCTGCACAAGGTCACCGACGAGGGCTACGATTCGGCTTTCAGCGCCGAGCGGATGCAGACCTTCGCCTGGTACCGGGGCGAGCCGCTCAACTATGCGCTCGACGCGATTCCCCGTACGCAGGAGATCGAACCGGTCTTCGTCGAGACCAGCGCGTTCTTCATCTTCCGCCGCGAAATATGGTGCGACCTGCATCAGCGCATCGGCCGGCACCCCTACGTCGCCGTCGTAGACCGCATCGAGGGGATCGACATCGACTATCCCGAAGATTTCGCGCTGGCCGAGGTGATCGCAAAACTGCCGAACAGATAATCGTCGCGGGCCGAAGGTCTGCGAAAATCCGAATAACATTCATAGCCGATGCAACGCATCTGAGACCGGTATCTCCATAGCGGCCGCCGGACAAAATGACGCACTGCGGCAGCCGACCGGCGGCGACGCGTGACATCGTGTCCTTTCGGGATGCCATTCTATCGGCCGGATGCGACAAAATGTCGCCGTCGGCGGGTTGGCAGGGCTTTTGCGTGGAAGAGGGCAGAAACAAAAAACAAAAGATACGACTATGAATGTAAACAGTTTAACGATCAAGGCACAGGAGGCGTTGCAGGCGGCCTATACGCTGGCGCAGCAACGCGGGCAGCAGGCCATCGAGCCGCTGCACATGCTCTCGGTGCTCATCCGCGACGACGACGCGCTCTGCACGTTCCTGCTGGGACGCGTAGGCGTCAACGTGCGCGGCCTGCGCGACGAGGCCGACCGCGCCGTGGGTTCGCTGCCGCAGGTGACGGGCGGAAACGGCGAACAGTATTTCTCGCAGGACGCCTCGCGCGTCATCCAGCGTGCGGTGGACTTCACAAAGACTTTCGGCGACAAGTATGCGTCGGTCGAACATCTGCTGCTCGGCCTGATCGCCGAACGCGGTGCGGCGGCCGACCTGCTGAAACGTGCGGGCGCTACCGAGAAGGAGCTCATCGAGGCGATCCGCACCTTCCGCAAGGGGGCGACCGTCGATTCGCAGACCGCGTCGCAGGAGTTCAACGCATTGGGTAAATATGCCGTCAACCTCAACGAACAGGCGCGTTCGGGCAAACTCGATCCGGTGATCGGCCGCGACGAGGAGATCCGGCGCGTATTGCAGATCCTCTCGCGGCGAACCAAGAACAACCCGATCCTGGTCGGCGAGGCGGGCGTCGGCAAAACGGCCATCGCCGAGGGCATCGCCCACCGGATCGTCGACGGCGACGTGCCGGAGAACCTGAAATCGAAGGTGATCTTCTCGCTCGACATGGGTGCGCTGATCGCCGGCGCGAAGTATCAGGGCGAATTCGAGGAGCGTCTGAAAGCCGTCGTACAGGAGGTGATCGCCTCGGAAGGCGAAATCCTGCTCTTCATCGACGAGATACACACGCTCGTAGGCGCCGGCAAGTCGTCGGGGGCGATGGATGCGGCCAACATCCTCAAACCGGCGCTGGCGCGGGGCGAGTTGCGGACGATCGGCGCCACGACGCTGGACGAGTTCCAGAAATATTTCGAACAGGACAAGGCCCTCGAACGGCGTTTCCAGAAAGTAATGGTCGACGAACCGACGACCGTGGACGCCATTTCGATTTTGCGGGGCCTGAAGGAGCGTTACGAAAACCACCACAAGGTGCGGATCAAAGACGAGGCGATCGTCGCTGCCGTCGAGTTGTCGCACCGGTACATCACGTCGCGTTTCCTGCCCGACAAGGCGATCGACCTGATCGACGAGGCGGCGTCGCGGCTGCGGCTGGAGATGAACTCCGTGCCCGAAGAGATCGACAACCTCGACCGCCGTATCCGACAACTGGAGATCGAACGCGAAGCGATCCGCCGCGAAAACGACGAGGAACGCGTCGCAGCGCTGACCAAGGAGATCGAGGAGCTGCGTTCGCGCGACGCCGAGAAGCGCGCCAAGTGGCAGGGGCAGCGCGACTTGCTGACCAAGATCCAGCGCCAGAAGGACGACATCGAACGCTACAAGGTCGAGGCGCAGCAGGCCGAACGCCAGGGCGACTACGGCCGCGTGGCGGAGTTGCGCTACGGCAAGATCGTCGAGGCGCAGAAACAGATCGAGGCCTTGCAGACCGAGTTTCAGACGGCTGCCGGCAACGACGCCCTCATCAAAGAGGAGGTCGACGCGCAGGACGTGGCCGAGGTCGTATCGCGCTGGACGGGCATTCCCGTGACGCGGATGCTCGCCTCGGAGCGCGAGAAGCTGCTCCACATGGAGGACGAGCTGCACAAGCGCGTCATCGGGCAGGAGCAGGCCATCGCGGCCATCTCCGACGCCGTGCGCCGTTCGCGCGCCGGGCTGAACGATCCCCGCAAGCCGATCGGTTCGTTCATCTTCCTCGGCACGACGGGCGTCGGCAAGACCGAGCTGGCGAAGGCGCTCGCCGAGTTCCTCTTCAACGACGACCCGATGCTGACGCGCATCGACATGAGCGAATATCAGGAGCGCCACAGCGTGTCGCGGCTCGTGGGGGCGCCTCCGGGATACGTCGGTTACGACGAAGGCGGCCAACTCACCGAAGCCGTGCGGCGCAAGCCCTACTCGGTGGTGCTGCTCGACGAGATCGAGAAGGCGCATCCGGATGTCTTCAACATCCTGCTGCAGGTGCTCGACGACGGCCGTCTGACCGACAACAAGGGCCGTACGGTGGATTTCCGCAATACGATCATCATCATGACCTCGAACATGGGTTCGCAGATCATTCAGGAGAATTTCGCCGCCGCCTTCAACGGCGAGAAGTTGCCCGACGATACGGTCGAGCGGACACGCCTGGCGGTCATCGACCTGTTGAAGCAGCAACTCAAGCCCGAGTTTCTGAACCGCATCGACGAGATCGTGATGTTCGAACCGCTCACGCGCAAGGATATCGAGAAGATCGTCGACATCCAGTTGGGTATCGTGCGGCGCATGTTGGCCGAGAACGGTCTGGAACTGAACTATACGCCGGCGGCGCGGGCGTGGATCGCCGAAGCGGGTTACGATCCGATGTACGGCGCACGACCCGTCAAGCGGACGATCCAGCGCGAAGTCGTCAACGACCTTTCGAAGCTCCTCTTCCGCAACTAAGATTGCCGTATGTGACGAATGCGGACGATTCCTGCGGGAATCGTCCGCATTTTTCTTTTTCTTTGGCTGCGCCGAAGATACTCCGTCTCGGAAAAATCAAGCTAACGCTTGCTTCTGCGCCCGACTTTTCGTATCTTTACCCGACAAAATAAAACTATTCCCCAAAACGATTCATCGAACAATGAAACTTTTCAGACGATTCACCGCTCTCATGCTGGCGGTTACGCTGTCGCTGACGACCTTCGCGGCCGCAGCCAGGGATTGGGCCGCCGTCGAGGTGGCCGACAAGGCCGGCGCAACGGTCAAGGGCATCGTTTACGCCGGCGACGAACCGCTGCGCGGCGTAGCCGTATCGGACGGCGCCGAGATCGTATTCACCGATGCCGAAGGCCGTTACTGGCTGCCGACCGACAAGCGCAGCGGCTCGGTCTTCATCACGATTCCGTCGGGATACGAGGTCTCGGCCGACGGGGTATTCCCCCGCTTCTGGGCTGCGCTCGAAGCTCCCGCGAAGGAGGTCGAACGGCATGATTTCGCCCTGACGAAGGTCGACAACGACCGCCATGTGATGCTGGCCGTGACCGACATCCACCTCTCGAACCAGAACAGCGACATCGAACAGTTCTGCACCCGCTTCATCCCCGACGTCCGCGCCGTGGCGGAGAGTTTCGGCGACACGCCCGTCTACTCGCTCAACATGGGCGATTCGGCGTGGGACGGCTACTGGTACACCAACCGCTATTCGCTCAAAGACTTCCGCCGCACCATGAATATCGTGGGCTACCCCGCGCAGATGTTCTGCGCGATGGGCAACCACGACAACGACGGTGCGACGATCCACTCCGACTCGGTCGACTGGGCGGCTTCGGCGCCCTACCGCCGCATCATCGGGCCGCGCTACTACTCGTTCAACATCGGCAAGGTACACTACGTCGTACTCGACAACCTGATCTATGTCAACTCGCCCAAGAAGAACAGCAAAGACGGGATCGCCGGCAAACGCGACTACGTCCGCCGCGTGGATTCCCTCCAACTCGACTGGCTGCGGCGCGATCTGGCGACGGTCGAGGACAAGTCGGCGCCCGTCGTAGTGGCGATGCACGCCGCGACCTACCGTTACAACAAGTTCAACGACAAGGTGACGGCCGGTCTGAGCGATCCGGCTTACAGCGCCGAACTGAAAGCCTGTTTCGACGGATTCGAGGAGGTGCACTACGTGTCGGGGCACATCCACAAAAATCTGCTGGCGCGCGTAGACGACCGCCTAATCGAGCACAACATAGGCGCCGTGTGCGGTTCATGGTGGCGCACGGGAGCCAACCACTTCCAGATGCTGGGACCGGATGCCGGGCCGAACGGCTATGCGATCTTCACGATCGACGGCAAGCGGATGCAGTGGACCTACCGCAGCATCGAGGACGGCGACAAGCAGTTCCGCGCATACGACATGAACGAGGTGGCGCGTTATTACGCCGCGTCGGAGGATGTGGCCGAGTTCCTCGCTCACTACCCCGAGCGGCACGACTTCCGCGAGGAGGCGGGCGGCAACCGCGTCTTCATCAACGTCTGGTGCTGGGAACCCGCATGGAAGATCCGCGTAACCGAAAACGGGCGCGAACTGCCCGTGCGGCGCGAGCAGACCGAAGATCCGCTCTACGTCATCTCGTACGACATCCCGCAGTCTGTATGGAAGGGCAAGTACCCCGTCGACTACGGCAAGCGCGGCAAGCAGCATACGCTCTTCACGGTCGACGCTTCGGGGCCTGCGACGACGCTCGAAATCGAGGTGACCGACTCCTTCGGCAAAGTCTACCGCGAGACGATGACACGCCCCAAGGCGTTCGGCCCGCAGATGAAATAGGCGGCAGGGACGGATGAATCTGTTTCAGGATCGCGGCGTTTGCACGATCCGTGCAGAGGCATGTGAAACGACGATATAAAAAATTATGGAGAATTTCATTTTTCAGAACCCCACGAAGCTGGTCTTCGGCAAGGGGACGATCGCCCGGCTCGGCGAGTTGATTCCAGCCGGCAAGCGCGTGATGGTGACTTTCGGCGGCGGCTCGGTCCGGCGCAACGGCGTCTACGACGAGGTGTGCGCCGCCCTCGCGGGCCGCGACACGGTCGAGTTCTGGGGCATCGAACCCAACCCGTCGATCGAGACGCTGCGCGAGGCGATCGCACTGGGTAAGGAGCGCGAAGTCGATTTCCTGCTGGCCGTGGGCGGCGGTTCGGTCATCGACGGCACGAAACTCATCGCGGCAGGACTGCTCTACGACGGCGATGCATGGGAACTGGTGCGCAAGGGCGCTTCGCAGCGCACCGTACCGCTGGGTACGGTACTGACGATCCCGGCCACAGGCTCGGAGATGAACAACGGCGCCGTCATCTCGCGCCGCGAGACGAAGGAGAAATATCCTTTCTACGGCAACTACCCGCTCTTTTCGATACTCGATCCCGAAAAGACCTTCACGCTGCCCCAGCGGCAGGTGGCCTGCGGACTGGCCGATACCTTCGTGCACGTCATGGAGCAGTATATGACCGTCGCGGGGCAGTCGCGGGTGATGGACCGTTGGGCCGAAGGCATTTTGCAGACGCTCGTCGAGATCGCACCCGAAATCCGCGAGAACCAGCACGACTACGACCTGATGGCCGATTTCATGCTCTCGGCGACGATGGGGCTCAACGGCTTCATCGCGATGGGCGTGGCGCAGGACTGGGCGACGCACATGATCGGCCACGAACTGACGGCGCTGCACGGACTGACGCACGGGGCGACGCTGGCCATCGTACTGCCGGGTACGCTGCGCGTGCTGAGCGCGCAGAAGGGCGACAAACTGCTTCAATACGGCGAGCGCGTGTGGGGCATCACGACCGGCGAGCGCGACGAGCGCATCCGGCTGGCGATCGAACGCACCGAAGGATTCTTCCGTTCGCTGGGGCTCTCCACCCGTCTGTCGGAGGAGGGGATCGGCGAGGAGACGATCGCCGAGATCGAACGGCGGTTCGACGCGCGGGGCGCCCGTTACGGCGAGGCCCGCAACGTCGACGGCGCCATGGCGCGCCGCATCCTCGAAGCGTGTCGTTGACAACGGTCGGAAATCGCATGAAAAACCGGAGACCTCTGGCTGAGGTCTCCGGTTTCGTTTTCAGAGGGCGTTGACCGCCGCCGCAACGGCACGCACCAGCGGCAGCCGTTCGTGCGCAGCGCAGCGGCGTAGAGCCGCTGCGCAAGGCCGATCGGAGCGTCGTCCGATGTGAAAAGCCGCATACGGTAGTCCGACGGCGAAAACCCGCGCATGAGAATCCACTTGGCGACGTTCAGCTTGCCGAGCGTCAGTGCCGGGCGCCAGCGCTCGAAATCGGGCTGCGCGCGAAAAAAATCGGTCACGACGCGGTTGGCCTCGACGTAGGCGTCGGCCGAACGGCGCGTAAGCGTGTTCATGCAGGAGCCTGCGTTGGCGGTGCGGTAGGCGTAGAAGGGGCGGTCGACCGCCGCGATGCGCGCCGCACGATAGACGAGCTGCGACAGCAGGACGTAGTCCTCGGCGAAATTCAGCCCCGCGGCAGGCCACACGCCGTAGCGCGTGTGAAGCGCACGGCGGATGAGGATACCCCAGAGGCGGTTGGACGTGCGGTAATCCTGTCGGAGCAGGCTGCGCAGCACGCGGTCGCGGTCGGGCCGAGGCGTGTGAATCCGCCGGCGGCCCGCAGGCGACACCTCGCAGTAGCCGCCGAAGATCAGGTCGGCGTCGGTGCGACGCGCCTCCTCCGACAGTTGCGCCAGCGCACGGTCGTCGCTCAGCGCGTCGTCCGAATCGACGAAGCAGATGTAGGTGCTGCGCGCGGCCTCGATCGCCGTGCGCCGTGCGGCGCCTACTCCCCGGTTGCGCGCGTGCCGCAGGATGCGTACCCGTTCCCCGACGGCGGGATATTCGGCCATGACTTCGTGCAGACGGTCGACGCTGCCGTCGGGCGAAGCATCGTCGACGAAGACGAACTCCGCGTCGACATCGCGCTGCGCGAACAACGAACGGGCGCAGTCGGCGATATAGCGCTCCACTCCGTAGACGGGAACGAGCACCGAGAGGTCGGGCACATGTCGCGGGTTTGCTTCCATATCCTTGCAAATGTAGCGAACTTTCGGTAGCTTTGCAACAATCAAAATCCAATGCGGTGCGACTTTCCCAAAAAATAACCGGATTTCTGCACAACGGCGTCTCGACGCTCTGGTACTTCGCGGTGATGGCCGTCAAGGAGAACTTCCGCAACTACGTGGGACGCGCCGGACGTACGGAGGGCGCCCTCTCCGACGAACTGGCACTGCTGGCCAACGGCCCGTCGCTGGCGGACGAACTGCCGCGCCTGCTGGCCGGAGCGCGCGCGGGCTGCGATTTTCTGGCGGTGAACTACTTCGCCGAACACGAAGCTTTCGAGCGTCTGCGGCCGGCCTACTACGTCCTCTCCGATCCGCAGTTCTTCCGCGCAAGCGCGCAACGCGACCGCGTGGCAGCACTCTACCGCACGCTCGCGCGCAAGGTGACATGGCCCATGACGCTCTACGTGCAGTATTACAATCCCGAACGGTTCGATTACCGCGCCGCGCTGCCCAACGGACGCATCCGCATCGTGCCCTTCCACACGCAGCCTTACCGCGGTTTCCGGAGGTTGGAGTTCTGGCTCTACCGCCACGGGCTGGGAAGCGCCAACTTCGGCACGGTAATCCAGCACGGCGAGTACGTGGGGCTGCTCTTGGGCTACCGCACGCTGCATCTCTACGGCGTCGACCACACGCTCACCGAAGGGCTGACGGTCGACCGGCGCAATCGTCTGTGCCGCATCGACCGCCATTTCTACGACGACGGCCGTCCGGCCGAGGCCCATCCGATGTATGTCAACGCCACCTGCCCGCCCGTCCCCTATACGATGGCCTCCTACATGGCCGAACTGGCCGAGCTGTTTCGCGGCCACGAGGTGCTGCGCGACTATGCCGCCTCGCTCGGCGCGACTATGCCGCCTCGCTCGGCGCACGGATCGTCAACCATACGCGCACGTCGATGATCGACGCCTACGAACGGGCTGCGGACGACCGGCCCTCAACATGACGCACGGCCGCGAATTTTCGGCCCGCGATTTCTATTCTTAACGAAAAGTTCTTACCTTTGTACGGTTATGGAGAACTTTATCGTCAGCGCCCGCAAATACCGTCCCGCGACCTTCGCATCGGTCGTCGGACAGAAACATATCACCTCGACGCTCCAAAACGCCATCGAGCGCGGCCAGCTGGCGCACGCCTACCTCTTCTGCGGCCCCCGCGGCGTAGGCAAGACCACCTGCGCGCGCATCTTCGCCAAGACCATCAACTGCCTGCATCCCGAAGGGGCCGAGGCATGCAACGACTGCGAGTCGTGCCGCTCGTTCAACGAGAATCGTTCGCTCAACATCCACGAACTGGACGCCGCGTCGAACAACTCGGTGGACGACATCCGCAACCTGATCGAACAGTGCGCATCCTGCCGCAGGGCGGCCGCTACTCGGTCTTCATCATCGACGAGGTGCACATGCTCTCGGCCGCGGCATTCAACGCCTTTCTCAAAACGCTCGAAGAGCCGCCCGCACACGCCGTCTTCATTCTGGCCACCACCGAGAAACACAAGATCCTCCCCACGATCCTCTCGCGCTGCCAGATCTACGATTTCAACCGCATCAAGGTCGAGGACTCAGTCGAGTACCTCAAATATATCGCAGGGCAGGAGGGCGTCGGCTACGACGAGGAGTCGCTGAACCTCATCGCGCAGAAAGCCGACGGCGGCATGCGCGACGCACTGTCGATGTTCGACAAGGCCGTGTCGTTCTGCGGCGCGCGACTCGAATACAAGTCCGTCGCGCAGACGCTCAACGTGCTGGACTACCGGCCAGACCTTCATGGCCGGTCTGGCGCAGCACATGCGCGACCTGCTCGTGGCGCGCGATGCCGCTTCGGTGTCGCTCATCGAACTGACGGGCACCCTGCTGGAGCGATACCGCGCCCAGGCAGGGCGTTGTACAATCGAATTTCTTTTCGGGGCGATCTCGCTGCTGACCGAAGCCGACGGACGAATCCGGCAATCGTCGAACCAACGGCTGCTGGTCGAACTGGGACTGATGAAAATAGCCGGTCTCGGTCAAAAAAAAAATGACGGCGTAGCACTCGGCACGAGCTATCCCCTACCGCCGCTCACGGGGCAGAACGCCCCGGCGGCAAATCCCCGACATACGACTTCCGGACCGAGTGCGGCTCCGACATCCGCCACGACCGCCGCGACTGCGACAGGAACTCCTTCGACGGCAACTCCGGCACCCGCGGCCGGAAACGCGGGGCGGCGCCCGCCGCGGCTGCCATCGCGCCCGAGGCGGCTCCCGTCCCGCAGGGAACGGCCGCCGTCGCACCGGCCGCCGAACCGCCCGCAACGGCACCCATGCCGGCAAGGGCCCCGGCTCCGCAGGCGTCCCGACCTGCCGCGGCGACAAGCGCCGCATCGCTCATCGGCGGCGCATCGCTGTCGTCGCTGCTGAGCCAGGCACGGCGGGGAGCCGCACCGGAGACGGCGCCGGAGGCTGCCGAGCAACCGCAGCCTGCCGTCACGATCGACCCGGCGAGCGGACAGAAGCTGGAAAGCGGCCGCACGGCGATCCTCGACTACATCCGGCAGGAACGTCCCCGTCTCTACGCCTTCTTCGAGCAGCTGCGCATCGAAGGACACACGCTGCGGCTGGCCGTACCGACCGAGGCGCTGCGCGAGGAGATCCTGCGCAGCAAGCTGGAGATGCTCACCCGCATCGCCGCGATCGCCGGCGTGGAGGGGGCGCTCGAATTGGAGGTGACGATCAACGAGCAGATCAGGGCCGTGCGCCCCATCAAACTCGAAGACCGGCTCCGCCACATGAACGAGAAGAATCCGCTGCTGGCCGAACTGCGCAGGGAGCTCGATCTTTTCCAGATGTGCGGCCACCGTCCGCTGGCGCTCATCGGCGGCGCGACGGGCATGATCGGCGACCCTTCGGGCAAGTCGCAGGAGCGCAACCTGCTCGACGAGCCCACGCTGCGCCACAACCAGGAGGCGATCAAGCGCCAGCTGGCCAAACTGCTCGACTTCGAGTCGGACGCCCCCAACGCCGCGCTGATGGTCAACAACTACGACTGGATGAAGGAATTCACGTTCCTCGATTTCATCCGCGACATCGGCAAGCTGATCACCGTCAACTACATGATGGCGAAGGATTCTGTCAAGAAGCGCTTCAACGGCGAGGGCGACGGCATGTCGTTCACGAATTCACCTACCAGCTGTTGCAGGGCTTCGACTTCCTGCACCTCTACGAGAAATACGGCTGCAAGGTGCAGTTGGGCGGCTCCGACCAGTGGGGCAACATCACCACCGGCACGGAGCTGATCCGCCGCAAGCTGGGCGCCGAGGCCTAAGCGATCACCTGCCCGCTGATCACCAAGGCCGACGGCACGAAATTCGGCAAGACCGAGAGCGGCAACGTATGGCTCGATGCGCGCTATACGTCGCCATACAAGTTCTACCAGTTCTGGCTCAACGTAAGCGACGACGACGCCAAACGCTACATCAAGATCTTCACCCTGCTCGACCGTGCGACGATCGACGCACTCGTCGCCGAACACGACGCAGCGCCCCACCTGCGCACGTTGCAGAAGCGGCTGGCCGAGGAGATCACCGTGATGATCCACTCGCGCGAGGAGTACGAGAAGGCGGTCGAAGCGTCGCAGATCCTCTTCGGCGGCGCGACCTCCGAGGCGTTGCGCCGGCTCGACGAACAGACGTTGTTGCAGGTCTTCGAAGGGGTGCCGCAGTTCACCGTGGCACGCGCCGAATTGGGGTTGCCGTTCGTCGACCTCTGCGCTGCGGCGACGCAGATCTTCCCCTCGAAGGGCGAATGCCGCAAGATGGTGCAGGGCGGCGGCGTGGCACTCAACAAGGAGAAGGTCGCCGATGCGATGCGCCCCGTCACCGAAGCCGATCTGATCGCCGGCAAATACCTGCTCGTGCAGCGCGGCAAGAAGAACTACTATCTCGTGACCGTCGAATAAGTTTCATCGCAATCGGGAAGGCTCCGTAAAGGAATCTTCCCGATTGCGCATACTGCATACGCCTATGCTCTACACGATCGATCTTCAAGGCATGGAGTTCCACGCCTTCCACGGCTGTTACGACCTCGAACAGCGCGTCGGAAACCGTTTCGAGGTGACGCTCTCGATTACGACCGAACTGGGCGGCATCGCCGCGCACGACGCCGTGGAGGAGGCCGTCAACTACCTGACCGTCTACGAAATCGTCCGCGAACGCATGGCCGTCACGCAGCGCACGATCGAGCGCGTGGCGACGAATATCATCGAAGCGTTGCACGCGCGCTTTCCCGCAGTGCGGCACGTGCGTTGCACGGTAGCCAAACTCGCCCCCCCGCTGGGCGGCAAGATCGCCCGCGTTTCGGTGACGCTGGAAGGATAGCCCCGAAACGACGCGGGCGATCGCCGTCGCGGCATTGCCGGCCCACATGCACGGGACACGCACGCCCGAAGCAGGGCGCATACTGCGAACAGACGGGAGACCGGCCCGAACGCCGCCCTCTCCCGACGAAGATAGGTGCACCTTTTCCCGCTGCGGCATAGACGGAACAAGTTCTGCGCTGTGCGCGGCTTAACGAAAACGTCAAGCTATGAAGACAACTCATCGGGCCACATTCGGCGGCCGGCTGAGCGCCGTGCTCGTCACGGCGGGCAGCGCCGTCGGATTGGGCAACATCTGGCGTTTCCCCTATGTCGCAGGGGAGAACGGCGGCGGCGCGTTCCTGCTGATCTACATCCTCAGCGTCCTGCTGCTCGGCGTGCCGATCATGCTTTCGGAATTCGCCATCGGACGCAATACCCACCGCAACGCCGTGGGCGCCTACCGCACCCTTTCGAGCCGCTGGTCGATCCTGGGCTACAACAGTATTCTGGCTCCGCTGCTCATCATGGGCTTCTATCTGGTGGTCTCGGGCTGGACGCTGGAATACATGATCCACTCGCTCACGGGCGAATTCACACGCATCAGTACCCCCGAAGCCTACGAATCGCTCTTCAACGCCTTCACGCAGAACCCGTGGAAACCGTTGCTCTACACCGTCGTCTTCACCCTGCTGACGCACGGCGTCATCGCACTGGGCGTCCAGAAAGGGATCGAACGCTCGGCTCGCATCATGATGCCGCTGCTGCTGTTGATCCTCGTGGTGCTGGCCGTCCACTCCATCCTGCTGCCTGGCGGCACCGAAGGCGTGAAATTCCTCTTCGCTCCCGACTTCTCGAAGGTGACGCCCTCGACGGTGCTCACCGCGCTCGGACAGGCCTTCTTCTCGCTGTCGATCGGTCTGGGCTGCCTGGCGACCTATGCCTCCTATTTCAAGAACGACACCAACATCACGCACACCGCCCTGCAAGTCGCCTTCATCGACACGCTCGTGGCGGTGTTGGCGGGGCTGGTGATCTTTCCGGCCGTTTTCAGCGTCGGCATCGAACCCACGGCCGGCCCCTCGCTGGTCTTCGTCACCCTGCCCGCGATCTTCAACACGCTTCCGCTGAGCATGGTATGGTCGACGATCTTCTTCCTGCTGCTGGTCATCGCAGCCCTCACCTCCACGATCTCGCTGCACGAGGTGCTGACCGTCTACGTGCAGGAGGAGTGGCGTCTGAGCCGCCGTGCGGCGGCATGGATCGTCACCGGCGCCTGCATCGCACTGGGTGCGGCCGCTTCGTTGTCGCTCGGCGCATGGCAGTGGTTGCAGCTCGGCGGGAAATCGTTCTTCGACCTGCTGGACTTCGTGACGGCCAACATCATGCTGCCCGCAGGCGGTTTCTTCATCTGCATCTTCACGGGTTGGGTACTCGACCGGCGGTTCATGCCGGCGGAACTGACCAACCACGGCGCACTGCGCCTGCACCTCTGGCCGCTGCTCGGCATGCTGCTGCGCTGGGTTTGTCCGGTGGTGATCCTGCTGATCTTCCTGGATAACCTGGGAGTGCTCTGATTCGCGACAGCGGTCATACACTTTAAATTTGTCCCTCGGAAAGTCGACTTTTTATTCAGAAAAGTCGACCTTTTCGTATTTTTTCCTATATTTGCAACCGGAGCGGGTTTTCCCATGCGTCCGCATATCAACGGTTTGCGTTCGGGAAGCGGTTCCGCCCCCGAAACGGCGACGAATGCCGAAACACGTCTCCGCGCGAAACGGCTATCGCCCGATGAAGACGAAAAGCGGGCAGGGAAAACGGAAGTTGAAAATGAAAAAAGACATTTACTGCTTTACATAATTCCAATTTCTAATCTAAATCGATTTTATGAAGAAACTCGTACTGCTCATTTTCACCGTCTGCATGGGGGGGGGAATCGCCGCATCGGCGCAGGAAGTCTCGCAGCAGAAACTGGACTCGCTGAATCAGGCGCTCAGTGACATTTCGGCCCGCGTAAAGGAGACCGAAGCAGCGGAAAGCAACCGCGCGATCTGGAAAGACCGTTCCAAGTATTTCAACCTGAATTACGTCAACCAGAAACTCTCTCCCGACATCGACGGGTGGGACAAACTCGGCGGCGGCGAATTGAAAAGCGACTTCGGTGCGGCGATCGTCTGGGGTAAAACCTACTACCTGCACAAGAAGCCGCTGGCCGGCATGATCAAGTTCGGCATCGACTGGTCGTGGATGGACCTCAACTACGCACAATACAAACTCGAAACCTACGACTACGACACGGACGAGCTTTACTCCGAAAAGGCCCACCAGCTCGAATACGGTATGCAGATCGGCCCGTCGGTGACGATCAATCCGGTGCACCACCTCAAAGTGAGCGCCTACTTCCGCGTAACGCCCTCCTACTCGATGATGTACCTCAACGACGAGTTTTACCACCACTATGCGACCTTCTGCAACACGGGTTTCGCCGTAGCCTGGAAGGTACTCTCGGTCGGCTGCGAATGGCGTTGGGGCAAAGCGTCGTACGACGGTCTGGGTCTCAACCTCGACGATCTGGAAGGCGATTACTCCGACGGCGATTTCAGCGGCGACATCCCCTCGGCGGACGACGTGCTGACCGACTTGCAGGATTTGAAGCTCAAAACCAAATCGTTCCGCGTCTATTTCAGTTTCCGTTTCTAAACGGACACAGGCAACCGGAGACGAGCCGAAAAATCTCCGGAAATGAAATTCACCCCTGCCGCGTGCTGCGGCAGGGGTGAATGCGTTGAAAACGGAACGGCAGGCGCTCTTTTCGACCGGCATGTACGCTACTCCACGGCACGCCGGTTGAGCAACGCATGGGTCAGCGTCAGTTCGTCGACGTATTCCAGCTCGTCGCCGAAGCCGATGCCGCGGGCGATGGAGGTGACTTTCAGGCCGGAGAACTGCCGCAAACGGTTCATCAGGTAGAAGAGCGTCGTCTCGCCCTCGACCGAGGTGGAGATCGCCAGAATCACCTCGCCCACGCCGCCCCGGCGAATGCGCTCGACCAGCAGGTCGATTTTCAGGTCGGAGGGCGCGATTCCCTGCATGGGCGAGATGACGCCGCCCAGCACATGATAAAGCCCCCGGTACTGCTGCGTATGTTCGATCGAGAGGACGTCGGCCACCTGCTCCACGACGCAGATCGTCGAACGGTCGCGTTTCGGATCTTCGCAGATCGGGCAGACATCGGTGTCCGACAGATTGTTGCACTCCCTGCAATAACGGATTTCGCGGCGGAACCGGTCGATGCTCCGCGTCATGCCCGCCACGATCGACGGCTCCATGCGCAACAGGTGCATGGCCAGCCGCAACGCCGTGCGGCGGCCGATTCCGGGGAGTTTGGACAACTCCTCCACCACGTCGGTCAGTAATTGAGACATTCGAGAATGAATATCCGCGGCGGCGACCTGAACCGGTCGCCGCCGCGATGCGTTTTCGTTAAATCGTTTCGATCGTGCGGGCCTCGACCCACCCCTTCTTGCCGTCGGCGATGACGATCTCGCGCCAGTCGCCCAGCTCGCTCACCGTGCGGACCTTCGTCCCCTCGTGCAACACGAACAGATCGGTCGACGCCTTGTCGGGCGAACTCTTGACCGAGACCGACGAACTCATCACGACGGCCTCCGTACTGTCGAGCAGCTCGCGCCGCTCGGTCACGGCGAACGAAGTGGAGGCGACGAAGACGAGCAGCATCGCCAGCGTACCGTAGAAACCCGCCTTGCGCCACGCCAGCCTTCCGGCCAGCAGGTAAAGCAGCACGAGCGCGAAGAGCAGCGCCAGCGCCGCCAGCGAGACGACGCTCCACGCAGTGCACCCGAGCGACATGCGCACCGAGCGCACCCAGCCTTTGAGGAAAAACTCCGGCACGACGGCGATCTTGTCCTTGGTGAAGGTATTGGCCACGTCGAGATTGTAGCGGATGTCCGCATCGCCCGGAGCGAGCCGCAGCGCGCGGTTGTAGTAGAGAATCGCCTTGCCGTAACGCCCCACCTTGAAGTAGGCGTTGGCCAGATTGTAGTAGAGTTTATCGGACGCATAGCCCCGCAGGATCAACTGCCGGTAGGCATCGATCGCCCGATGATAGTCCGAATTGATATAGGCCGTATTGGCGGCGTCCCACACCTGCTCGACGGCAGCCAGCGAGTTGCCGCCGGCCGTCTGCACGGTCAGCGGATCGGTCGTCGCGGCAGCGAGCGAATCGCGGTCGCCCTGCGCCCGCGCAGCAGCGGTAAGACTCAGGAACAGGAGCAGCAGGCTCCAAAATATCCGGCTGGTTCTCATAGCCTCCTATTTTTTAATCACCGATTCGAGTTTCGAAATAAAATCCACCCCTGCGTTGTAGACGTCGCTCATGCGCGCCCCGGCCAACGGCGAGTACTGCGCCTCGTCGCACTGCGAGATGATCTCCGAGAAGCTCTGCGACAACTCCTGCGAAACGCCCCGTTTATTGAGCTCCTCGCGCACGTTCTCCTTTGTCAGGTTGGCCACCGGGATGTTGAACTTGTCGCTCATGTAGCCCCACAGCGCCCGCAGCATCTCCTCGTAAAAGGCATGGCGGTTCTCCTCCTGCATGAATTTCGCCGCAGCACGGAACCGCTGTACGGCCACCTTGTTGGCTCGCTTGCCGCGCATGAGCACCGCATTCTGACGGTCGCGGATCCGTTTGCGCAGCGCGACGTATGCCGCCGCGAAGAGTCCCACGATCGCCGCCAGCAGCACGAAATAGAGCGTCCCGCCCATGAACGGCCGCCCCTGCAAATGCAGGTTTCCGCGTCCGAGTTTGATGAAACGGATGTCCTGCCCCAGCAGCTTCACATCCTCCTTCGAAAGACCCGTGACCACCTGCGCCGCTGCGCCGCCGCCCGCATCGGGCGCGACGTTGATCGGCAGACGCGCCGTCGAAAGCGTGATATACTGCTTCTTCGCGGGGTCGAAATAGGTGAACTCCACCGGTGCGATCTCGTACTCGCCTTCGGCGCGGGCGATGAACGGGTATTCGAACTGACGGTAGCCGGTCGTACCGGCCGCCGTGGTCTTCATCGACTCGGTCGTCTTGACGTTGTACTGCTCGAACGAACTGGGGAGCGTCAGTTTGGGCGCCTGTACGAACGACAGGTTGCCCGTACCCGAAATCTTGATCGTATAGGTCGCCGCCGAGTTGGCCGCCAGCTCCGTCGAAGGAACGTCGGAGGCCATCGTGAACTTGCCGACGGCACCGCTGAAACTTGCCGGAGCGCCCGCGGGCAGGTCGCGCACCGTCACCTTGACCGGTGCCGTGCGCAGCGAACGGCGCACGTCGTAGACCTCGTGGCCGCCGCCGAAGAAGGGATCGGGATTGGCGCTCTGCACCAACACCTGCGCCACGACGTTCAGCTCGGCGGGTTCGACGGTCAGTTCGCCCGACTGCTGCGGGTAGAGCAGATACTCCTTGATGACCTGCGTCTCGTAGACCTTGCCGTTGTAGCGTTCGCGCTGGGGCTGTGCGTCCTGCTCGATCTCCTGTGCCCAGAAGCCGTTGAACGACGGGAACTTGCTGCCGTTGTCGCCCCGCAGGTTGACGCGGTAGTAGAGTTTGAGCGTCGCACGGATCGGCTCGCCCTTGAAAGCGGTCGTGCGCGACAGAATCATGCGCAGCAGGATGTCGTCCTTCGAGACCTGCTGCACGTCGTCGGCCGACTGGCCGCCCTGCACCGCCTGCTGGCCGCCGCTGCTCTCCGGCGTCTCCTCCACCACCTCGATCGGCAGCGCCTTGGTCTTGTACTGGCTCTTGCCGACCCGCACGGGAGGCCGCACCGATGGTGAAGTTGCCCTCCTGCTGCGGCAAAAGCACGTAGGTGATCGTGTAGTTGCTGCTGCGGGTCATCTGCCCGTTAACGATCTGAATCGAACTGCCCTGCGAAAAGGCCGGTCCTGCGATCACGTCGAACCCCTCGAACGACGGGGCCGTGAAGGAACCTTCGTCGGGAGAGGCGTTGAGCGAGAATTCGACGCGCACGGCTTCGCCTTTGGCCACCACCATCGGCGCCTTCACCTCGAAGGAGACCTTTTCGTCGGCCGACGCGACCGTTGCGCCGAATACCGTCAGCAAGGTCAGCATCCACGTATAAACGGTTCGTTTCATTCCGTAATATCGATTGACTGTTGTACTATCTTGGATGTAACGAAAAACAGGCCGTTTTATTGCCTGCGGCACAAAACACACCACAGCCGGCTCCGAAGAGCCGATTGTGGTGCGTATCAGACCTTTTCAGGCATCAGTGCTTGAAGTCGGCGAAGAAGTCGTTGCCCTTGTCGTCCACGATGACGAAGGCGGGGAAATCCTCGACGTAGATCTTGCGGACAGCCTCCATGCCCAGCTCGGGGAAGTCGACCACCTCGACCGACTTGATCGAGTTCTTGGCCAGAATCGCCGCCGGCCCGCCGATCGACCCCAGATAGAAGCCGCCGTGCTTCTTGCAGGAGTCGGTGACCGCCTGCGAGCGGTTGCCCTTGGCGATCATCACCATGCTGCCGCCGTGCGACTGGAAGAGGTCGACATAGGGGTCCATACGCCGGCGGTCGTGGGGCCGAACGAACCCGAAGCCATGCCCTCGGGAGTCTTGGCGGGACCGGCGTAGTAGACCGGGTGCTTCTTGAAGTACTCGGGCATCGGCTTGCCCTCGTCGAGCATCTGCTTGATGCGGGCGTGGGCGATGTCGCGCGCCACGATGAGCGTTCCGCGCAGGTTCAGGCGCGTCTTGATCGGATACTTCGTCAGAATCTCGCGCACCTTGTCCATCCCCTCGTCCAGATCGATGTCGACGGCCGGCGACATGGCAGGCGCCTGCTTCGGAAGGAACCGGGCGGGATTCTTCTCCAACTGCTCCAGGAAGATGCCTTCGGGGGTGATCTTCGCCTTGATGTTGCGGTCGGCCGAGCAGCTCACGCCAATGGCCACGGGGCATGAAGCCGCATGGCGCGGGGCACGGATCACGCGCACGTCGTGCACGAGGTACTTGCCGCCGAACTGGGCGCCGACACCGCTCTGCTGGCAGATCCTGAGCACCTTCTCCTCCCACTCCAGGTCGCGGAAGCAGCGGCCGCCCTCGTTGCCCGACGTGGGCAGCTCGTCGAGATAGCCCGCCGAAGCCTTCTTCACGGTCGAGAGGCACATCTCGGCCGACGTGCCGCCGATGCAGATGGCCAGGTGGTAGGGCGGGCAGGCCGAAGTGCCCAGATCCTTGATGTGGGTACGGATGAACTCGGTGAGCGTCTTCTCGTTGAGCAGCGCCTTGGTCTGCTGGTAGAGGAAGGTCTTGTTGGCCGAACCGCCGCCCTTGGTGATGAAGAGGAACTCGTACTCCATGCCGGGCTGGCCTCCGTAGATGTCGATCTGCGCCGGGAGGTTCGTACCGAATTCTTCTCCTCGGTCATCGTGAAAGGAACCACCTGCGAATAGCGCAGGTTGCGCTCCTTGTAGGTCTCGTACACGCCGCGCGCAATATGCTCGGCGTCGTCGGCGCCCGTATAGACGTCCTCGCCCTTGTGGCCGATACAGATCGCCGTACCCGTGTCCTGACAGGTGGGCAGTTCGCCTTCGGCTGCGACGCACTGGTTCAGCAGCATGGTGTAGGCCACGAAGCTGGTCGTTGTCGGAGGCTTCGGGATCTTCGAGGATGTTGCGCAGTTTCTGCAAGTGCGAAGCACGCAGGTAGAACGACACGTCGGAATAGGCGGCCTTCGACAACTCCTCCAACCCCTTGGGGTCGACTTTCAAAATCTTGCGGCCGTCGCACTCCACGACTTTCACGTAATCCTTGGTCAACAGACGGTACTCCGTGGTGTCCTCGCCCACGGGAAACGGCTCCTGATAGATGAATTCTGGCATAATTCGCGTTATTTTTTAGATCGTTAAATGTTGAATTCCTTTCCTCGTTTTCTCGCTTCGGCATAGCCTGAACAAGTTCGGCTCTGCACTCGGCTTAACGAAAACGTTCCTTAACATTACAATCGCACCGGCATTCTTCCCGAAGGAAATCCGCTCTCCGCTTCCCGGCCGCGATGCACGGCACGACGGCGCAAAGCGCCCTCCGCCGGTCTGCGATTTACAGAGGCCAAAAGATACGAAAAGTCGAGCGCAGAAGCAAACATTTATGTTTGATTATGCCGAGACAAAAAAGTCAAAAACGAAAATCCGGATTGCGCATGTTCGATTATGCCGAGACCGCCGCCGTCGAAGTTATTTTTCAAAATCCGAGAATAAAATTTCGGATTTATTAAAAAAATTTTTATTAAATTCCCGCGCGGCGGTTTCTGAATTTTGTTGTATCTTTGCATGAACTCCCATAGAGATTCATTTCGTATCAAATAACTAAAATTTAACGGTTATGGTATCTTACAAAGAACTCGGACTGGTGAATACGCGCGAGATGTTCGCCAAGGCCATCAAGGGAGGTTATGCCGTACCTGCATTCAACTTCAACAACATGGAGCAGTTGCAGGCGATCATCTCGGCTTGCGTGGAGGCTTCAATTCGCCGGTTATCCTCCAAGTTTCGTCGGGCGCACGCAAATACGCCAACCAGACGCTGCTGCGCTACATGGCACAGGGCGCCGTCGAGTATGCCAAGGAGCGGGGAAAGGGTATCCCCATCTGCCTGCACCTCGATCACGGCAACTCGTTCGAGCTCTGCAAGAGCTGCGTCGACATGGGCTTCTCGTCGGTGATGATCGACGGTTCGTCGCTGCCCTACGAGGAGAACGTAGCCCTCACGAAGAAGGTCGTAGAGTATGCCCACCAGCACGACGTGACGGTCGAAGGCGAGCTGGGCGTACTGGCCGGCGTCGAAGACGAGGTAGCTTCGGAGGTCGCGCACTACACCAAGCCCGAAGAGGTGATCGATTTCGTGACGAAGACCGGCGTCGACTCGCTGGCTATCTCGATCGGTACGTCGCACGGCGCCAACAAGTTCAAGCCCGAGCAGTGCACCCGCAACGCCGAGGGTATCCTCGTTCCGCCCGAACTGCGTTTCGACATCCTGGCCGAGATCGAGAAGAAGCTCCCCGGATTCCCCATCGTGCTGCATGGTGCTTCGTCGGTTCCGCAGGAGTACGTGAAGATCATCAACACGCACGGCGGCAAGCTCAAAGATGCCGTCGGCATTCCCGAGGAGCAGCTCCGCAAGGCAGCCAAGAGCGCCGTCTGCAAGATCAACATCGACTCGGACGGCCGTCTAGCGATGACCGCCGCCGTACGCAAGGTCTTCATCGACAACCCCGCCGAGTTCGACCCCCGCAAATACCTGGGTCCGGCCCGCGACGAGTTGAAGAAGCTCTACATGTCCGGACGTTTTCTTTTTATTTGCTTTTTCGACATAAAAAACATATATTTACAACCGAAAACGAAACGTTTCGGCCACGGGTCAAAACGGATAAATCATGAACCGATAAACAACCCATCCTAATTATGAGCGAAAAACATTCAATACATTGTCCGGCACGCGACATCCCCGTCCGCGCCGAGGCGGACGTTCTGGTCGTGGGCGGCGGCCCCGCCGGCATCATGGCCGCCGAGGCGGCTGCGGGCGACGGCCTGCGCGTAATGCTCGTCGAGAGCCGCGGTTTTCTGGGCGGCAACCTTACGATCGGCCTGCCTGTACTCGGATTCCTGGGACACAAGGGAACGCAGATCATCAAGGGCCTGCCCCAGAACTTCATCGACCGGCTGCGTGCACGCGGCGCAGCGAGCGAACACCGTCCCTGCGCCCTGCACATGAGTCTGACGATCATCGACCCCGAAGAGGCCAAGCGCACGGCGCTCGAAATCATGGAGGAGAAGGGCGTCGAGGTACTGCTCTACGTCTTCTGCACCGACGTAGTCAAGGAGGGCGACGACGTGAAGGGCGTCATCATCGAGAGCAAGGCGGGCCGCGAAGCGATCTTGGCCCGCACCGTCATCGACTGCACGGGCGACGGCGACGTGGCCTTCCGCGCGGGCGTGGAGTGCCGCAAGGGCGACGCCGAAGGCGGCATGCAGCCCCCGACGCTGATGTTCTGCATGAAGGGTGTCGACGTGCAGCGGCTGCGCGACGCGATCGTCCAGCATCCCGACGTCTACGACATGGACACCATGCCGGCCGAGCAGTTCCGCACGGGCAAGTTCATCACCGTGGGGTTGCGCAACCAGATCGAGCAGGCGCGCGCCAAGGGTATCCACATCCCCGTAGCACGCACGATCCTCATCACGGGACTCGCCGACGACGAGATCTGGGTCAACATGACGCGCGTGAACGGCGTCGACTCGACCCGTCCCGAGAGCTACACGCACGGCGAGATCGAGGGCCGCAAGCAGGTCTACGAGGTGGAACGTTACCTGCGCGAATTCGTGCCGGGCTTCGCCGGAGCGCATCTGGAAAAAATCGCACCCTTCATGGGTATCCGCGAAAGCCGCGTGATCGTAGGCAAATACGTCCTCACGGCAGAAGATATTCTCGAAGACCGTCGTTTCGACGATGCCATCGCCGTGGCGGGCTATCCGGTAGACATCCACCACGCCAAGGGCGGCGACTGCACGCTCTACTGGTGCGACGACTGCTACGACATCCCCTACCGCACGCTGATTCCGGCCCATGTAGGCAATCTGCTCGTCGCGGGCCGCTGCTCGTCGATGAACCACGAAGCGATGGCTTCGACGCGCGTCATGTCGACCTGCATGGCGTTGGGCGAAGCGGCCGGACGCGCCGCACGGCTGGCCTTGAAGGCGGGCGTGCAGCCCGCCGACCTCGACGTGGAGGCGCTGCGCGCCGAACTGCGTGCGACGGGCGCCTACCTGCGCGACTGATCCGCTCCGTATAAAATGCGAGCGCGGGGTCCCGATTCCGGAACCCCGCGCTTTGTCGTTACCCCTTGCGCTTGTAACGCGACGGCGAGGTACCCGTATGCTGTTTGAAATACTTTCCGAAGAAGGACTGCGTACTGAAATTGAGGTGGTAGGCGATCTCCTGAATACTCATGCCCGAATATTTCAGCAACGACTTCGCTTCGAGAATGACCGATTCGTCGATCCACTTGGCCGCCGTCTTGCCGCTCACCTCCTTCACCACCGACGAGAGATATTTCGGGGTGATGTTCAACTGCCTGGCATAAAAACTCACGTTCCGCTCCCGCTTGTTGTACTCGCCCAGCAGCTGCATGAACTGGTCGAAAAGCACTTCGCAGCGGCCCTGCTTCTGCTCGCTCGACTGCTCGCGCTGGTTCAACTCGGTAATCAGATAGAAAACCGCCGTGAAAAGCGTGTGGATGATCTCCTTGCGATACCGCTCCTTATCGCTCTGGATCACGGTCTTGATAAGCTGGAAAAACTGCCGGATTTCGGCCACGTCGCGTTCGGTCACCTGCAAACAGGGTTTGCGGCCGAAGCGCATGTGAATGGGCAGCGACGCCGAAATATCGACCTGGATGTCGCTGACGAACGCCTTCGAACAGGCGACCAGATAGGCCGTCGCATCGGACGAACAGCGGATCGTCCGGATGATGCTGCCGGGACGGAAGAATACCAGCATGTTGGGCCGGACTTCATAGGTCTCGGTATCGATGGAGAGCACCGCCGACCCGCTCATCATGATCATCGCCGCGAACCCGTCGAGCGACACGGGAATCTCCGACGTGGGATTGCGCAGATAATCGATGGTCGTAATGGCCAGATCGTCCGACAGAAAAACCGTATCCTGCATCTCCTGCTTCAACCGGGCGATGGACACCTTGCGCAGGTTGTTGGGCTTCACCATAAAACGTAACGAGAGTTCGACGTAACAAATTGTTGACCTTGCCTGCGGATTCGCCGTCATGGACGTACCGTTCCAGCCGGTGTTCACGAGATAGGCCTTCGCGCCCGACTTCTTCATGCTCCTTGACGAGCTCCTCACCGTACTTGGTGGGGTGCAGCGACAGGAAGGCTGCGCCGAAGCAAGCCGAGAAGGTCGGCGTAGGCTCGGTGATACCGCGCTCGGTACCGGCCAGCTTGGCCGTGAAGCCCGACAGGAAGTAGTACTTCGTCTGCTCGGGAGTGAGGATCGAGACGGGAGGCAGCACGCCGAATGCGTCGGCCGAGAGGAAGATCACCTTCTTGGCGGCCGGAGCCTTCGATACGGGCTTCACGATATTCTGATGTGGTAGATCGGATACGATACGCGGGTATTCTCGGTCACCGACTTGTCGGCGAAATCGATCTTGCCCTCCGGGCCGACCGTCACGTTCTCAAACAGCGCGTTGCGGCGGATAGCGTTCCAGATGTCAGGCTCGCTTTCCCTCTCGAGGTTGATGACCTTGGCATAGCAGCCGCCCTCGAAGTTGAAGACGCCTTCGTCGTCCCAACCGTGTTCGTCGTCGCCGATGAGCTGACGCTTGGGATCGGTGGAGAGGGTCGTCTTGCCCGTGCCGGAGAGGCCGAAGAAGATCGCCGCCGCGCCGTTCACGTTGGTGTTGGCCGAGCAGTGCATGGAAGCGATGCCCTTGAACGGGAGCAGGTAGTTCATGTACGAGAACATACCCTTCTTCATCTCACCGCCGTACCACGTGTTGATGATTACCTGCATCTTCTCCGTGAGGTTGAAGACAACGGCCGTCTCCGAGTTCAGACCCAGCTTCTTGTAGTTCTTCACCTTGGCCTTCGAAGCGTTGAGCACCACGAAGTCGGGTTCGCCGTACTGCTCCAGCTCGGCGTCGGTCGGACGGATGAACATGTTCTTCACGAAGTGAGCCTGCCATGCCACCTCCATGATGAAACGGATCTTCAAACGGGAATTCTCGTTGGCGCCGCAGAACGTATCGACGTAGAGCTTCTTGCCCGACAGCTCCTGGCCGGCGAGCTTCTTCAACTCCTTCCATGCAGCCTTCGTAACGGGCTTGTTGTCGTTCTTATATTCATCGGAAGTCCACCAGATCGTATCCTTGGTGGTCTCGTCCATTACGAAGAACTTGTCCGCCGGAACATAGGGTTCGATCCGCACGCGGCGCCCCTTTATCGCCACCACGCCGTTGACGCGGAACTCTTCCCGAGCTTCGGTCGCGGCGACCGTCCGGCCTCCGACACGCACGAACGTCGAGGGAACGAGCGTCTTCACATTGAAATAGCCCGCGTTCACGGCCGCCACAGCCCCCTCCGCCTCGGCCAAAACCGACGTAAGCGTCAGCGAATCCGGCTGTACGATGCGGGTGCGGTATCTTCCCGCGTCATACCTGACCATCGAGATCGCCTGCGGCGCGCCGAACAGTTCGAGTTGCGCCTGCACGGCCACCAGATGCGGCCGCACGCAGCAGGTATCCCAGCGGATCGCGGCGATCGCCAGCGAATCCTGCACGCTTTGCGCACCGGCCGCAACGGGCAGGCACACGAGCAGCCAACCGAGCACACGTTTCATTCGTTTCGCAGTTTTCATCGTAACCCTTATTTTCCTACAAAATATTTGGAGACTCCGGAACCGTCCGTGTCCCGCGACGTAAAGATACGAAAATCCGAGCGCAGAAGCAAGCGCAAGCTTGATTATGCCGAGACAGAGCATCCAAGGCGCAAACCAAAGATACTCCGCCTCGGCAAAAAGCAAATAAATTTGCATTGCGCCCGGCTTAATCGTTCTTTGGCTCCGCCTTAGATACTCCGCCTCGGCAAAAAGCAAATAAATTTGCATTGCGCTCGGCTTAATCGTATCTTTGTCCCGACGACACGATAATCCGTTCGCTATGGAAGAACTCACACTCACCGTTCCCGCGCTGCTCTTTCCCGCCATTTCACTGATCCTGCTGGCCTACACCAACCGGTTTCTCTCCTACGCCCAGCTGATCCGCACGCTCAAAGCGCAATACCTCCAACACCGTTCCGACCTGACGGCCGCCCAGATCGACAACCTGCGGCGGCGGCTCTACCTGACCCGCGCCATGCAGATTCTGGGGATCGCCAGCCTGTTCCTGTGCGTCGTGACGATGTTCCTGCTCTACATCGGGCTGCCGCTTGTGGCCGCATACGTCTTCGGTGCGGGTCTGTTGGCGCTGATCGGCTCGCTCGGCGTCTCCATCCGCGAAATCCAGATTTCGGTACGGGCACTCGAAATCTACCTGAACGACATGGAACACTGACGACGATGCGCACCGCGGAATCCGGCCGAACGCCCGACCTCTTCCGGAACCGCCCTGCGGCAGGTCGCAACATCCCCCGACGACCGGAGGCCCGATGCGAAACGGGGCCTTCCGCAAATCGCAGAAAGCCCCGTAATTCCGATCGTCCGCCGCGTCACCGCTCCATTTTACGCAGGAAACATTCGACCGTATTCTCCATCAGACAAGCGATCGTCATCGGCCCCACGCCGCCCGGCACGGGAGTGATGACCGAGGCCAGCGGTTCGACGGCGGCGTAGTCCACGTCGCCGCACAGCTTGCCCGTCCCGGGATCGCGGTTGACCCCCACGTCGATCACCACGGCGCCCGGACGCACAGAGAGCGTCGGCCGTGCGCTGCATCACCTTTTCCAATGCGAAAGCCTCGTCTTCCGGAGTAATGAACGGCAGCGGGGAGTATGCTCCCATACCGCCCGTATTGGGACCTTCATCGCCGTCGAACGCCCGTTTGTGATCCTGCGCCAGCACCATCGGCAGCACCTTGCGCCCCGACACGAAACACATGAACGAAAATTCGGGTCCGGTCAGAAAATCCTCCACGACCACACGTCCCTTGCCGAACTTGTCGTCCAGCAACATGTCGCGCAACGCGGCATCGGCCTCCTCCATCGTCCGGGCGATAACGACACCCTTTCCCGCAGCCAGACCATCGTATTTCAGGACGGCGGGCAGAGGGCGCGAACGAACGTACTCCGAAGCCTTCCGGTAATCGTCGAACGCCCGGTAACCGGCCGTCGGAATACCGTACCGCCCCATCAGATCTTTTGCAAACTCCTTGCTCGACTCGATGCGGGCCGCCGCCTTCGTCGGGCCGAAAATACGAAGTCCCTCCTCACGGAAGCGATCGACGATACCGGCCACGAGCGCCGCTTCGGGTCCTACCACCGTGAGGTCGATCTCTTTTTCACGAGCAAGGGAAAGCAATCCCTCGACATCGGTATCCTTGACCGGCACACACTCGGCCTGACGAGCGATACCCGCATTGCCGGGAGCGCAATATATCTTCGAAACCTGCGGCGAACGCGACAACGCATCGACGACGGCATGTTCGCGGCCACCGCCGCCTACGACTAAAACTTTCATAACCTATCGTTTATTCCCGACCGCACTTTCCGCAAAGAGCGGCTCGGAAATCGTCCATAAAAAATAATCCGACCGACGGACACGAAATCCGCAGTTTAATGTTTGAAATGACGCATCCCGGTAAACAACATCGGAATACCCGATTCATTGGCCTTCCGGATCGAATCCTCGTCCCGGACGCTGCCTCCCGGCTGCACGATCGCCTCGACGCCGCTCGCAGCCGCCAGGCTCACGCAGTCGTCGAAGGGGAAAAAGCCGTCCGAAGCCAGTACCAGCCCTTCGGTCACACCCTGGGCATGGGCCTGCTTGAGCGCGAGTTCCGCCGAGCCGATGCGATTCATCTGCCCCGCTCCGACACCCAGCGTACGACCGTCCTTCACCACTACGATAGCGTTCGACTTCACATGCTTGACAATACGCCAGCCGAAATCGAGATCGGCGAGCTGCCTTTCCGTCGGCCGCTTCTCCGTCACGCACATATCCGCCGTCACGGGACGTGTTTCGAGGTCGAGGTCCTGCACCAGCAATCCTCCCGTCACACTCACCAACTGGCGCTGCTTCGCATCGCTCTTCTCCATCGGAACTTCGAGCAGACGCAGATTCTTCTTCGTCGAGAGCACTTCGAGGGCTTCGGGCGTAAACGAAGGGGCCATGATGATCTCCAGAAAAATCGGCTTCATCAATTCGGCCGCCTCACGGGTCACAGGTCGGTTCAGGGCGACGATACCGCCGAAAATCGACACCTTGTCGGCCTCGTAAGCCTTCGTCCAGGCATCCGCCGCATCCCGCCCCACCGCAGCACCGCAGGGATTCATGTGTTTGAGTCCCACGCAGAAAGGCTCATCGAACTCGCGCACGATCGCAAGGGCTGCGTTGGCATCCTGTATGTTATTGTAGGACATCTCCTTGCCATTGAGCTGCCGGGCATAGGCCAGCGAATAGGGCACCCGTTCGCCGCTGCGGTAGAACTTGGCCTGCTGGTGCGGATTCTCGCCGTAGCGGAGCGGCTGAACCAGATCGAACTCCAGGAACAACTTCTCGTCGAGCCCCGCTTTTTCACGCATGTACGTAGCGATCATCGCATCGTACTCGGCGGTATGGGTATATGCCTTGGCCGAGAGCTGCAACCGCAATCGGGGAGTCGTATTGCCGTATCCCCTAATCTCCGCAAGGATCGTGTCATAATCCGCCGGGTCGCACACTACGGTCACGTCCTTGTAGTTCTTGGCCGCACGCCGAGCAGCACCTCCGAGAGGATGCGCATGTACCCCGCCAGACAGACCAGATCGACTCCCGCGGCATCGAGCCGCGCGACGATCTCGCATTCGTAGTCGGCCTTCGAGGCATACTCCTTCGGCGCGAAGGCGAAGCAGGCGATGCCCCGCGCCGCCGCGCGCTCCGTGACGCGCGCCCCGGGCCGGTCGCAGACGACGAGAGCCACCTCGGCCGCGATCGCACCCCGCTCGCATGCAGCGGCGATCGCCTCGAAGTTGCTCCCTTCGCCGCTGGCGAAAACAGCGATCCGCTTCATCGGCACGCTACCGGATGACGACCCCCTCGGAGTCGGTGACACGTCCGATGACCGACGCCTGCTCTCCGTGCGACGCGAGGATGTCGACGGCCTTCTGCGCCTCCTCGGCGTCGAGCGCGATGACCATGCCGACGCCCATGTTGAAGATGTTGAACATCTCGCGGTGGGCCACCTTGCCGTACTTTTCGAGGAAGCGGAACACGGGCAGAATCTCCCACGTACCCTCCTCGATCTCGATGCCCTGCCCCTCGTGCAGGATGCGGGGGATGTTCTCGTCGAAACCGCCGCCCGTGATGTGGCTGATGCCGTGGACGTCGCACCGGCGGATCACGTCGTCGTTGACGCACATGGCCACGGCGTCGATGCCGATCGTATCGTGCTTGTCCATCTCGAAGGCCAGCTTGAGCTTGGTTCCCACGCCGTCGGTACCGCTTACGAGCACCGGCTCCTTGACATTAAGCGCCGAGAGATCGAACATTCCGCCGAAGGCGCCGATGTTACCCATCACGCCCAACCGCGAGGTCGAAGCCACGTGTTTCTTGATGCGGCGCACCACTTCGTATCCGGCCTCGAGGTTCACACCGGCCTTTTCATAACTTTCCGCCATAACAATAGTTGGTTTTAGCTGTTTCCTGAATATTTCCACCCGATGTTTTCGAAATACGCATGCAGGACAGGTTCTTCCCTGACACCGCAGATCGAAAACGAAGCGGTTTGTTTAACATTTTTCTTTTTTGTTCGCCTCCTCGATCGTCCCGTAAAGCGACGTCGGATAATTGCCCGTGAAGCAGGCCATGCACAACTCGCAGCGATTGCCCGCCTTCAGCAAGGCATCGGGCGAGAGGTAAGCCAGCGAATCGGCTCCGATATACTCGCACGCCTCCGGAACCGACATGCGGGCGCACAGCAGCTCCTCGTACGTCGAAGTATCAACACCGTAAAAACAGGGATTCTTGAACGGAGGGCTGGCGATGCGGACATGAACTTCCGTGGCCCCCGCCTCACGCAACAGACGCACAATGCGCCGGGAGGTGGTACCGCGCACGATCGAATCGTCAATCAGCACCACACGCTGCCCCGAAACGATACCGCTCACCGACGAAAGTTTCATCCGCACGCCCTTCTCACGCATCGACTGCGACGGCTGGATGAAGGTGCGGCCGATGTATTTGTTCTTGATAAGTCCCATCTCGTAGGGAAGACCGCTCGCTTCGGCGTATCCCATGGCAGCGCTCAAACTCGAATCGGGCACTCCGACCACGATGTCCGCGTCTGCCGGCGCCTCCTTGTAGAGCAAGCGTCCCGACTCCTTGCGGAAGGCGTGCACGTTACGGCCCTCGATGTCGCTGTCCGGGCGGGCGAAATAGATATACTCCATCGCACACATCATATGGCGCTTGAACATCGAATAGTCGCTGCTGCGGATGCCGTGCCGATCGATCGTAACGATCTCGCCGGGCTCTACGTCACGCACGAATTCGGCACCCACCACCTCGAAAGCACAGGTTTCGCTGCTGACGACATAGCCGTCTCCCAACTTGCCGATCGAAAGGGGCCGCAGACCGTGTTTGTCACGGCAGGCATAGATGCGGTTAGCCGTCATCACCAGAAACGCGAACGCTCCTTCGAGCATATTGAGCGCCTCGATGATCGAATAGATACGGGGCCGGTTGTGGTTGCGTACCTCCTTTTTGATAAGATGGGCGAACACTTCGCTGTCCGAAGTGGACTGGAAAAGACTGCCCTTGTTCTCCAGGTAGTTGCGCAGCAGATCCGCATTGACGATATTCCCGTTGTGGGCCAATGCGAAATCACCCGTGTTATGATGGAACAGAAAAGGCTGTATATTCTCCGTCCCGCCGCCACCGGCCGTCGAATAACGGACATGACCGATGGCCATATCGCCCGCAAGGTTTGCCAGCTTGGCTTCGTTGAACACCTCCGTAACAAGTCCTTCGCCCCGAACACGCCGCATCGCCCCTTCCTTCGAAACGCTTACGATACCGCACCCTTCCTGCCCGCGATGTTGCAGGGAATGAAGGCCGTAGTAGGTCAGGTTAGCTGCGTCGGGCACTCCCACGACGCCGAAAACGCCGCACTCCTCGTGCAGCTCCCGGTCGCAGATCGGCTGCATTATGCTCTCTTTGTGCATCGGAACTTATTTGATTACTTTTTCCAGACGGGCCAGGATCTCCTCGTAAGCCTCGCGCACCTTACCCAAGTCACGACGGAAGCGATCCTTGTCGAGCTTCTCGTTGGTAGCCATATCCCACAGCCGGCAGGTATCGGGCGACACCTCGTCCGCCAGCACGATCTGCCCGTCCGACGTGCGGCCGAACTCGATCTTGAAGTCGATCAGGTTGATATTCATCTTGGCGAAAAGCTCCTTGAGCACCTCGTTGATCCGGGCGGTCATGGCATAAATCTGTTTCAACTCGTCATAGGTTACGACACCCAGCGCCACCGCATGATGATCGTTGATCAGCGTACCCAGACGCTGGGCCATCGAGCCGGCGATGACGTTGCGGACGATCACCTCCAGCGGAATGATCCGCACACGGCGGCACAACTGGTCGCGGTCGTTCAGGGTCTTCACGTAGTGAGTCTTGATCCCCTGCTTGTTGAGATATTCGAAGATCAGGGTCGAGATCCGGTTGTTCAGCACGCCCTTGTTCTCGATCGTGGCCTTTTTGATGTTGTTGAACGCCGTCGCCGCATCCTTGTAGTGAATCAGGATCATATCCGGATCGTCCGTCAGGAAAACCTGTTTGGCCTTACCCTCGTAAAGCATTTCGCCTTGTTGCATAGTGGTTGGTATTTTATAATTGTTATTTTGTTTTCCGGAAATAGTTCAAATAGTTCACCGCAGGTTAGTTCCGTTTGCGGAAATAGGCGACGGCATTGTTCTTAAAGAGGTTCTCCCCGTAACGCTCCGTATGGCCCATCTTACCGAGTATCTGCCCGTCGCGGCTCACGATACCCTCGATCGCATAATACGATCCGTTGGGATTGTACGGGGCTTCGGCCGTCACGCGGCCTTCGGCATCGACATACTGGAACGCCACCTGCCCGTTCTCGAACAGCTCGCGGGCCAGAGGCTCGTTCACGACGAACTTGCCCTCGCCGTGGCTCACGGCGATCGAATGGATATCGCCCACCGAGAAACTCGACAGCCACGGGGAGTTGGTCGTCGCCACGCGGGTCGAAACAATCTGCGACACATGACGGTTGATGTCGTTGCGGAAGAGCGTCGGCGACTCTTTGGTCACCAGGCCCAGCCGTCCGTAGGGCAGCAGGCCCGACTTGACCAGCGCCTGGAAGCCGTTGCAGATGCCCAGAATCAGGCCGCCCCGGTCGAGCAGACGATGTATTTCCTCCGAAATATCCTTGTTGTTCAGCACATTGGCAATGAATTTACCGCTGCCGTCCGGCTCGTCGCCCGCCGAGAAGCCGCCGCAGAGCACGAAGATATGGCACGCAGCGATCGCCTCCTTCATCCGGCGGATCGAGTCGAAAATAGCCTCCGCCGTCAGGTTGCAGAACACCTCGCTGCGCACTTCGGCACCCGCCCGGCGGAAGGCCTTCGCGGTGTCGTAGTCGCAGTTGCTGCCCGGGAATACGGGGATGAAAACCACCGGACGCTCGACCGCCTCGCCCGGATAGGTGAAGCTGCGGAGAGCCGGCATCGCCTCCATGACCGGCGCATGGTTGATTCCCTTATCGGGATAAACCGTCGCAAAGCGTTCGGTATTGGCCCGGTAAAGCTCTTCGAGCGGCATTTTTTCGCCGTTGATCGTGAGCGATTCCTCCGCCTCGGTATGTCCCAGCAACTCGGCGGCCGGGAAATCGAGCGGCTCGGTGCTCTCCACCACGATCGAACCGTAAGAGTTGTCGAACAACGTCGCTTCATCCACCTCGACATCGGCACCGATGCCGTTGCCGAAAGACATCTTGGCCAGCGCTTCCGCCACACCGCCGAAGCCGACGGCATAGCCCGAAACGATCTTGCCGGACTCGATAGCCGAACTTACGAAATCGAAATTCCGCTTCAACGCCCCGGTATCGGGCATATGGTTTTCGAGCGGGGTATGACGCACTAGGTAAATCGAATGGCCCGCCTTCTTGAAATCGGTCGAGATGACGCGTCCGGCATCGACAGTCGTAATACCGAAGGCCATCAGCATAGGCGGGACGTTGATCTGCTCGAAGGTACCGCTCATCGAGTCCTTGCCGCCGATCGAGGGCAGTCCCAGCTCGACCTGCATCTTCAGGGCACCGAGCAGCGCCCCGAGCGGCTTGCCCCACGTACGGGGCGACTTGGTCATGCGCTCGAAATACTCCTGATAGGAATAGCGCATCTTATCGTAGCGGGCACCCGCCGCCACGACTTTGGCCGCAGCGTCCACGACGGCATAGGCCGCACCGTGGTAGGGACTCCACGACGCCAGGAAAGGGTTGTAGCCGAAGGCCATAATGCTGGCCGTATCGGTATATCCGTCCGTCGGCAACTTCTGCACCGACACTTGTGTTTCCGAACGTTGCGTACGACCGCCGAAAGGCAGCAGCACGGTCGAAGCGCCGATCGTCGAGTCGAACATCTCGATCAGGCCCTTCTGCGAGAGGACATTGTCGTCCGCCAGGTTCGCAAGCATCTTTTCGCGCAGCGTACCGCCCTTCACCTCGCGGCGGAAAGGATCGCGTTCCTCGACCGCACCGATCGCGGCCTGGGCATAGTGCTTGGCCCCTGCGCTGTCGATGAACTCGCGCGAAAGATCGACCACTAATTTGCCCTTGTTGTACATCCGCATACGGCGCGAGTCCGTCACGTCCGCCACATGGGTCACTTCGATATTCTCCTCGGCGCAGTAGCGCTTGAACTCCTCTTCGGCACTCGCTTCGATCACAACGGCCATACGCTCCTGCGACTCGCTGATCGCCAGCTCCGTCGCATTCAGGCCGCTGTACTTGGTCGGCACGCGGTCGAGGTAGATGTCCAGACCGTCGGTCAGCTCGCCGATGGCCACCGACACGCCGCCGGCGCCGAAGTCGTTCGACTTCTTGATAAGGCGCGTCACCTCCGGCCGGCGGAACAGCCGTTCCAGCTTGCGCTCTTCGGGGGCGTTGCCCTTCTGCACCTCACTGCCGCACATTTCGAGCGACTTGTCGGTATGCTCTTTCGACGAACCCGTCGCACCGCCGACACCGTCGCGGCCCGTGCGGCCGCCGAGCAGCAGGACCACATCGCCCGGCACGGGGGACTCCCGGCGCACGTTTTCGGCTTTCACGGCACCGACCACGGCACCGACCTCCAGGCGCTTGGCCACATAGTCGGGATGATACACCTCGCGGACGTGGGTCGTGGCCAGTCCGATCTGATTGCCGTAGCTCGAATAACCGGCAGCGGCCTTGAGGCTGATGACGCGCTGGGGCAATTTGCCGGGCAGCGTTTCGCTTACGGGTTGATAGATATTGCCCGCACCCGTCACACGCATGGCCTGGTAGACGTAGCTGCGCCCCGACAACGGATCGCGGATGGCACCGCCCAGGCAGGTCGAAGCTCCGCCGAAAGGTTCGATCTCGGTCGGGTGGTTATGGGTTTCGTTCTTGAATTGCAGGAGCCATTTCTCGGTCCGGTCATCGACGTCCACATCGACGAAAACGCTGCATGCGTTGTTCTCCTCGCTCACCTCCAGGTCGTCGAGCAGTCCCTTGCTGCGCAGGTAACGGGCACCGATCGTCGCCAGGTCCATCAGGCAGATGCTCTTGCCCTCGCGCCCCAGTTCGCGGCGGATTTTCAGGTAAAGCGCCAGCGTGCCTTCGATCTCGTCTTTCACGAACGACTCCTCGACCGTAATGTTCTCCAGCTCGGTCGTGAAGGTCGTATGACGGCAATGGTCGCTCCAGTACGTATCGAGAATCCGCAGCTCGGTTTCGAACGGATCGCGACCCTCTCTCCGGAAATATTCGACCACTTCGCGCAGGTCGTCGGCATTCATCGCCAGACCGTTCTTCTTGCAGTAGGCATCGAGTTCCGCATCTTCCATCTCCCGGAACCCGTCCAATACCGGCACCGGTTTCACGGGGGCGCTTTCCAAATCGTCCAGGACCCGCAAATCCTTCTCGCGCGACTCCACGGCATTGATATAATAGCGACGAATACGCTCCATCGTCTCCTTGGGAAGTTTCGAAGGGAAGATCAGCAGCTTCGAACTCTTGATCTTCACCTCGGCCGAAGGATCGATCAACCGCACGCAGTCCACGGCCGAAGCCGCTCGCTGGTCGAACTGTCCGGGCAGGCACTCCACAGCCAGAAAGCTGTTGCCGCCCAGATCGCACGAATCCGTCACGGCATCGGTAACCACCTCGCCGAAGACCCTGTAACGGCTCTTCTCCAGCAATTCGTCCGAAAAACCGAACAGGTCGTACACGTTCAGCAGCCGCAGGCCGTCGAGCGAAAGATTCAGGTTGGCATTCAGGTCGCGGAGCAGGCTCTCGGCCTCGACCCGGAATTCGGGGTATTTCTCAACGAAAATACGGTAACTCTTCATTATCTTATTTTTGACTTTATTTCACAAATCTGTCGGCCCACTTGGCGGCATACTCCTCGCCGGTCACACCGACGAAAGTCACGTGTCCCATCTTGCGCTTGGGCTTGGAAACGGTCTTGCCGTAAATATGGACATACACACCGGGGCGATTCTCCCGGGCAAGCGCCTCGGCCCGCTCCAGATCCTGTCCCAGGATGTTTTTCATCACGGTAGGGGCCTTCAGCTGCGGCTCTTCGAGGGGCATATCGAGCAGGTAACGGCACAGCTCCCGGAACTGATTGGTCGTGCATCCCTCGATCGTCCAGTGCCCGCTGTTGTGCGGGCGCGGCGCCATTTCGTTGAAATAGACCTCGTCTCCCTTCACGAAATATTCGATAGCCAGAATCCCCCGGTAACCGCAGTCGCGCATGAAACGCTTGCTCTGGGACACCATCCGCTCCCGCACCTGGTCCGGCATCTCCGCCGGCACGATGCACAGATCCAGAATACCGTCCTTGTGGATATTCCGCCCTACCGGGAAGCAGATCACGCGCTCTCCGTCCGACACCAGCACCACGCTGGCCTCGAAATCGAACGGGACGAACTCCTCCAGAATGCAGGGCACCGCGAGCAGTTCGCGGGCTTTCGCAAGGTCGGCCTCGCCGCGAAGCACCGCCTGACCGTGTCCGTCGTAGCCCAGCGTACGGGTCTTGAGCACGCACGGATAACCGATTCGCGCAATGGCCCGATGCAGCGACTCCTCGTCATCGACAGCCATGAAAGCGGGCGTCTTCAATCCATGATCGCAGGCATTGCTCTTCTCCCGCAGGCGATCCTGCGAGTCGAACAGAGGCCTGAACCCTTGTTTGATATTGTATTTTTGCTCGAGAGCCACCAGCAGATCGCCCGGCACGTTCTCGAACTCGTAGGTCACCACGTCGCTGCGGCGGCAAAGCTCTTCGAGCGCCGCCGGATCGTCGAACCGGCCCACGATCCGCTCGTCGCTGATCTTAAACGCCGGAGCATCCTCCGCCGGATCGAGGCAGATCGTCCGCGCACCCAGCAGATGCGCCTGCTCGATGATCATCAGCCCCAACTGGCCGCCACCGATAATTCCGATCGTCTTCACCGCACTCATCGGTCTAAAGTTCCGCTTTAAGTACATCCTCAGTCTGTTTCGCACGGAACATCTCCAGACGGGCTGCCAGCGCCTCGTCCTTCAACGCCAGGATCGACACGGCGATCAGGGCCGCATTCTTCGCCCCGTTGATCGCTACGGTCGCAACCGGCACGCCGCCGGGCATCTGCACGATCGAAAGCAAGGAATCCAGCCCGTTCAGGGCTCGAGATTTGACCGGCACACCGATCACCGGAAGTGCGGTCATACTGGCCACCATGCCGGGCAGGTGCGCAGCGCCCCCTTCTCGCGCTTGATCGTCAGGTCAGGTCGGTCGGATGGCTGTCTGCCGTCGGGATGGATACCGGCATACTGAACCGACCAGCCGTC
>VOFD01001849.1_pt1 | contig 39690 bp, 50 predicted proteins | sample 5384101 | NCBI WGS metagenome assembly VOFD01 (sample SAMN12384723, study PRJNA508395) | human gut metagenome | isolation source: healthy gut C | host: Homo sapiens
TCGCTTTCATCTATTTTCAAATGGATATGAGCGGATTGAGACAGGCCATCGCATTGAATGTATTTTTCGTGGCGCTTCGATATATTTACAGGCGCCAGTTTTGGCGTTATACGCTTTGTATCCTGTTAGCTGCGACTTTTCATGTGTCGGTGATCATCGTTTATCCGTTATATTTCTTTTGAATAAAAAAATATCGTCCCGGCTGATCGTGGGAACGTCCGTGGCAGGATTGCTGGTAATCGGTTTGCAGTTGCCGATTATAGGTTGGATAACCGAATATCTGATTTCACCGCTTTTTCTCGTCGAATATACTATACAAGGTATTGTATTATACGACTTCCGATATAGAACCCTGGCCGATCAATATTAAAGTATTCTTCTACCTGGCCATACTCTTTGTCATCGTATATAACCGAAATAAACTGGCGGAACGTTTTCCTTATTTCAATATTATATTGAATCTGCTTTTCCTTTTGTGCTGCTCAGAAACGTATTGTGGGAATCCGTCGAACTGGATATGCGATTGGGCTTTTACATGTCGTTGGGCATGACGATGGGATTTCCGCTGTTATTCGAGATCGTATCCGGAAATTGATCCGGCAGTTGACCTTCGTAGTTTTCGTTTTTGTCAACTGGTATCAATGTCAGAATTATTTCTTTTCGATCCCGACTTTTTCGCCGTACCAGAATTACATCGTGCATAAAATCTTTAAGCTCCCCAGTAACGGCGAGGAGCGTTTGTACGAATTGATGAATCGTGAAAATAATGACTAAAACCCGGCTCCTCATCGTCGCGCATTCGGGTTATATGGGAGGGGCGGAGACCGTGCTGGCGCACGCGATCAACAACGTGTTGTCGGATTCTTCCCGGTATGAAACGGATGTATATTACCCGCTGGGAACGGGTTCCCTTTTTCAGAACAGCGCTTCGTTCGGAAACCGTAAGGCGATGTTGCGCATTGCCTTACCGGAATATAGCTTCGGGCTCATTAAAGACATTGATTGTTCTCCTGTACAGCCTTCCGACGATTTTGTGGCTTATCGCTGTCTGCCTGTTCCGCAAGACCGATCGGATTTATGTGAACAGCGCTGTTAATTTCCCCGGAGCATGGGTCGCTTACATTACGGGGAAACGCTGTCTGTGGCATATTCATGAGCAGCCCAATGCACATACCGATTACCTCCCCGCTGGATGATTTCGACCTATCGAAAACTGTTTACGGCATCCAATATCACTCCCGTATTCGTGACCGAACGGTGCCGTAGGTTATGGAGTCAAAAATTAGCGTGCGATTTCCCCGTTTACAGGATTGCTTATCCTCCGTTGAAAGAGCTGCCTTTAACGGTTTCGAAGAAAACAGGAACGGCTCTCACGATCGGTTATCTGGGGGCTTTGATTCCGGGGAAGAACGTCGCTGCGCTCGTGCGGTCTTATGCGCGGTTGCATACCTCTCATCCGCAGGATCCTCCTTATTTGCTGATATGCGGAAGCGGGCCTTGCCTGCATGAATTGCAGGATTTGGCCCGTACGCTTCATGTAGAGACGTTTACCGAGTTCGGGCTTTTCAAACGATGTGTCCGGCTTTTTGCCGATATCGATATGCTTGTCCAGCCTTCGCTGAACGAATCGTGGGGATTGACTGTTTTGGAAGCCATGAGCCAGCGGAAGGCGGTCATTACGACGACGGAAACCGGTTTGCACGAGATACTGACCGGAGAAGAGTGCCTGTTTTTTCGACCCGTCCGACGAAGACGAATTGTATAAGTGTTTGGAAGCATTACAGGAGGAAGGGCTTCGCAACAGGCTGTCTTCTAACGGATATGATAAAGTCCGCCTTCTAAATCTCAATCATCAGTTTGAACTAACGATAAAAGACATATTATGACTATTCCGAAACTTATTGCATTTTATTTCCCTCAGTTTCACGCTATTCCGGAAAACGACGTGTGGTGGGGGCCGGATTTCATGATTGGCAACTGGTGCAAAATGCAAAACCGCTGTTTAACGGACACTATCAACCCCGTATCCCCATAGATGGAAACTATTACAACCCCTGTGATAAAGAGACGCTTGCCAAACAGGCTCGGCTGGCTTCGGAATACGGTGTCGGAGGATTTTCTTTTTATCATTATTGGTTCGACGGTAAATTGATGCTGGAGAAGCCGCTGGAGACTTTTCTGGAACATAAGCAGATTGATATTCCGTTTTGTCTGACCTGGGCCAACGAGACCTGGACACGGGCATGGATAGGACATCCCGAAGCGGTATTGATACAACAGAATCATACGGACAATGTAGATCTGTGGCGCAGGCATTTCGATTACCTGTTGCCGTTTTTCAAAGACGAGCGGGCAATCCGCATCGACAATAAGCCTTTATTGTTGATTTATCAGCCGTTTATTATTGCGAATACGCAGGAAATGTTCGGATACTGGCGTAAATGGGCGGAAGAAAGCGGCCTGCCCGGTTTATACCTGATGGCCGTCAAAGGACACCAATATCCTTCCTGCGATTTTCTAAAATCATATGATGGTTTGTTAAAAAACGCAGCCACGGGGAAGCCTTCGGTTCGAAACATTTCAAACATCAGAATCTAACGGATCGTTTTTACTGGCTGCGCAAACTCCCGGAAAGCATTCAAAATTATTTGCGTAAAATCAATCAAAGTATACGCAGCTATCAAATCATCGATGCGAATGAATTGTGGGAGGTGATTTTAAAAATGCTTATTGTCCCGAATTCAAAGAGTCTGTCGATATTTATGAAACGGCGTTTTTGACTGGGATAATACGGCCCGCTACAAAAACAAGGCAAAAAATATACCGGGGGCTCTCTTTCGACTCCATGGAAAACAACCTGACCGAACTCATGAAAAAGGCGCGGGAGCACGACTCTCCTTATGTGTTTTTCAATGCATGGAACGAATGGTCGGAAGGCGCTTATCTTGAACCCGACTTGAGAAACGGTTACCGTTATCTGGAGATCGTAAAGCGTGTGAATCAAAATCTGAGTGCGCTGTAGGATGCGCAGGTTGCCGATTGAATCTCTGTTATGACTTTCGGTATTCTGTTTCGCTAGTTATTGTCCCTGTTTACATTCGGCTTTAAAATTCAATCGAACAAATAATACAGGATAGTCCTGTATCGGCGCCGCGTTGTTGCTGCCCGTATAGGACTGTTCGGTGCATATATCAATTATGAAAACAAAAATTCTGCACATTCAGGTGCTTCCGAAATTATCCGGCGTACAACGCGTATCTCTGGAGATTATGAAGAGTCTGCCCGATAGCCAGTATGACAAATGGATACTTTTCAGCGATTCGACGGACGTCGGCGATCGGGAGCAGTGTGAAAGAGAATTCCGGAGAGCCGGCGTTCGGGTTATCTACTCGAATAAAATGAAGCGAGCGATCGGATTGTCGGATATCGGAGCTGTCCGGGAGATTTATCGGTTATGCCGGCGGGAAAGATTTGACATCGTACATACCCATTCCACGAAACCGGTGTGGTCGGGCGCATACGGCGACGTTGGCCCGTACGCCGCGGGTAATACATACCGTGCACGGACTGGCCTTTCATAAATTCGTCGGGCTTCCCCGGTGGCTGTTTTACTGGGGATGCGAGATGTTTGCGTCGTTGTTTTGCGACAGAATCATCCTGGTCAACCGTTATTACAGCAAATATTTCAAATGGTGCGCCCGTAAAGTTTCGACCGTTTATAACGGGATAGATTTTTCCGCTTATCCGGGACATCTTCCGGTTTCTCAGAAAGGAACGACGCCCCGGATTCTTTTTGTCGGCAGGCTGGATACGCCGAAAGACCCTCTGACTTTTTCTCGAAGCGGCGAAAATCCTTATCGGGGAATACCCCGACGCAAAGTTTACTATGGTCGGAGACGGCGAAAAATACGGGGAGTGCAAGCGTTTTATCCGAGACAATGGTTTGACGGCCAGTATCGATTTGGCCGGATGGCAGCAAGATGTTTCATCGTTCTATGTTTCGCACGATATTTTTGCGATGTCTTCGATCTACGAATCTTTCGGATTGATTTTCGTCGAAGCCGCCCATTACGGGCTTCCGGTAGTTGCGACCAACGTGGAAGGTATTCCCGAGGTCGTTTCGGACGGAGAAACCGGACTGTTATGCAATCCGCGTGATCCGCAGGCTTTGGCGAAAAATATGATGACCCTGATCCGGCACCCGGAACTTCGGGATTCTTTCGGACAAGCGGCCCGCAAACGGGCATATGCCCTGTTTACGAGCGAACTTATGACCGATCGTTACAAAAAAGTTTATCGGGAACAGCGTAAAATGCCGGTGACATGAGGGCGTCCCGAACGGGCCGGCTTGTATATCCGACTTGAGGGCGGTTCCGCTCAGTGGGCAAAATATTCGTATTTATTTTTTCCGGTATGCGGATCAAAATCGCCTGAGGCCATCGGCCTCAGGCGATTTTGATTGATCGTCGTTTGTAAATCGGGTTAAAATACGAAGCTATATTCGCCGGACAGCACTTCGAACACCTGTTTGCCGTTTACGGTGCCCCGATACCTGATGTTTTCGTCGTCCGCCGCGACGGTATGTCCCGATTCGGTGATCTTTTCCCTCGCCGCTGCGGGGAAGTGCACCTCGGCGCTGCAATTGGCCGGTATCCGGATATTCCATTCCGTTTTTTTTGCGCTTCGTCCGCCGCCACCTGCTCTCTATTTTTTCCGGAAACCGAATGGTGGGACGCTTCGACGAAGTCGAGTCCTTCGGGAAAGTCGGGATTCATGACGATCCGCCGGAAGGCCGGTTTCGCGGGATCGGTTCGGATGCCTGCAAGGTTCTCGTAAAACCATACCAGCAGGTCGCCGAGCATCATCACGTGGTTTTGCGAATTCATATCGGGTGCGGCCGTATCGAAATTCCAGAGCTCCCAGATCGTCGTGGCGCCATGCGTTATCATATAACCCCAACTCGGGTAGGTCTTTGAGGGCGATGCCGAGCGCGAGATCCGGACGGCCGATGCCCGAAAGCGTTTTCATCAGCCATTGGGTGCCGATGACGCCCGTACTCAGGTGGCCCCTGATTCTTCACCTCGACGAGGTCGCCGACGTAAGCGGTCACGCGGGGCAGTTCTTCCGCCGGCACCATTCCGAACGCTACCGGCAACAGGTTGGATGTGAGTTCCCCATTGTCGTAATAGCCGTCCTCGGAACGGTAGAACCTGCGGTTGAATCCGTTTTTGATGTTTTCGCCCAGCTCGGCGTAATAGGCTTTATCCTGCGGCCTGCCGGTCAGTTCGGCGAATTTTTGCATCAGTCCGGTGAAATGATAATAGTATGCCGTGGATAGGAGCGGGTTCGGTTTTTACGTTCCCGCTCAATCCTTTCCCGGCCTCGGCCGTAGAGGGAGGCGCGCACCAGTCGCCGTAGACGTCCCTGCTGACGATATACCCGCGGTCATGTAACGCCCTTGCATGTAGGCCAGCCATTTCTTCATGGCATCGTAATGATCCGATACGGCGGAGAGGTCTCCCGTCTGGGTATAAAGCATGTCCGCTATGATCAGCATGACTCCGGGCCAGGTCATGTTGTCGCTGAAATAGCGCCAGAAGTCGGGCGCCAGTCCGGCAGCGAACCGTCCGCTTTCTGCGCCCTTTTCAGGTCGTCGAGCAACTTGCGATAGAGCTTCGCATTGTCGAACACGAAATTCTCTCCCAGAGCGGCTACTCCCCGGTCGCCCAGCCACGGCTGTTTTTCGTTGCGCTGCGGACAATCCACCGGCATTCCTTTAGTTGCCCGCAATGCCCCACCAGGCATTGCGGTAGATCCTGTTGAGCAACTCGTCCGAGGTTTTGAAACTGCCTACCGTACGCATATCGTCGGAGACCATGCAGGCCGTGAAATCGGACGGTCGCATTGTCCGGGATAACCGGAGACTTCGACGAATCGGAAACCGTAGTACGTTCTCGTTCGCCGCCCCGCAGGGTGTACAACCCTTCGGCTTTGGCGCTCCGGAGGTTGGCCGTGAATAGCTCTCCGTTTTCGTCGAGCGATTCGGCGTATCTCAGCCGGACAGTCTGTCCGCGCTCTCCGCGGACGCTGAAACGCATCCATCCCGTCAGGTTTTGCCCGAAATCGACGATGAACCGGCCGTCCGTTTTCTCCGTTACGGAGACGGGGCGAGTTCTTTTTACGACCTTCATCGGGTCGGTCGTCTGCGCCTCGTAGGTTCCGCCCGGCTCCTGGACGAACTCGGCCTGCAGCCGTCCGCCGTCGTCGAATCCCGGCGCGTCCCAGCCCGGAAACTCCCGGGTCGCGTCGTACTCTTCGCCGTCGTACAGGTTGTTGGCCCGGATGGGGCCGTCGGCCGTTCCCTTCCACGAGTCGTTCGTGAAGATCACTCTCGAGGAGCCGTCGGCGTAGGTGATCGCCAGGTTGAACAGTACTTTCGGATAGCCGAAGTTTTTTATTTTGAACGCTTGCTGGAACTGCTGCATCGTGAAATACATACCGTTTTCCGAGGACTATGCCGATCGCGTTGCGGCCGCGTTTCAGCGCGTCCGTTACGTCGAATGCATTGTACTTTACGTTTTTGGTAAATTCGGTCTGTACGGGAGCCAGTACCCGGTCGCCTATTTTTCGGCCGTTGATGCGAAGTTCGTAAAATCCGAGCCCGATGATATAAGCCGTCGCCGAACGGATCTCCTTGTCGCAGTCGAACTCTTTGCGGAAGTAGCGTGCGGAGAGTCGCGAACCTTGCGGATCGCCGTCCCACGGGAAGCGGCGGTCGAAACCGATCCATTGGCCGACCCAGTCTTGGAATTGAAGAAGCCCGACCTGCCATAGCGCCGGTTCGCTCCATGCCGTTTCTCCTTTGTTGGTATTCGCTTTTTACCTTCCAGTAATAGCTGTTGCGCTGCAGCGGCTTTCCCGCATATTTTATCCCCGACGTCGCGTCGCTTTCGATCTCTCCCGAATCCCACATGTCGCCCTGGTCGCGGTCGAGCAGAGTCTTGTCCGTAGCGACGAGGATCCGTAAGCCGTCTGAAGCACGCCCCGCCGGTCGGATTCGAGTTCCCAGCTCAGCCGCGGCTGCAATACGTCGATCCCGATCGGGTCGGTCATCTCTTCGCAGCGGAGGCGGGCTATGCGCTCGTTCGCAAATAGGCTGCCGGTCAGTAGCAGCAGGGCGGATAACAATAGTTTTTTCATGGGTAAATGATTATCGGGCCTCCAGAGCATCACCGTTTGCGAACTCCCAAAAACGATGCGTTGCCGGTTCCACGATGTAAGTGACCGCCACACGGTCTCCGTGGGCGATAATCGCCGGTAGGAATACCCGCCGGCGGATTGTCGTTTTCGAGCGCGATTGTCTTTCGGCCACGTTTTGCCGTTGTCGAACGATACGGCCAAGTTGAGCAGCGACCTCGACCCGCATCGCCGCCGACCGGATTGTATGCGTTGCAGAACCAGCACGCCGTCCGGGAGTTTTATCAGGTCGATGCCGCTGTTGTTGTTCGGCATGTCGGTCGGTAGAGCGGACACCAGGATTTTCCGTAGTCTTTCGAGTCGCTCCGGTAGATGCGGGCGTTGCTGCTGCGTACGAGCATGTGGACGATTCCCGGCTCCGATTCCCAGAGCGTGGGCTGGATGACCCCGTGTCCCCTGAAATTGCTGCGTCCAGTTCCAGAAAGGGCGTCGCCTTCCATGTTCTGCCGTTGTTGCTGCTGCGGTCGACGAATACGTCCCAGTGTTTGTCGCCCGTCTCGCTTTCGAACGATGCGCCGGCCAGCCATACGCCGTTCGATAGGACGATGGGCTTATTGCGAACAGGGCCCCGGCCTCCCCCGGTCGCCTTTGACGAGTTCGACGGGTTTCGACCAGGTCGTTCCGTCGTCCGACGAAGCCGTCCACCAGGTCTCCCATTCGGTTATTTTTTTTCCCCGCTTTGAAAAAAAAAAAGATAAACTTTTCCCTTCCCCGTCGCGGAACAGCACCGGATTCCAGTGGGCGTCGTCGCGGATTTTTCGCGACTCGGCGAGGCGCCGACCAGTTGCCCGGCTTGCCTTTGACAGCCATATGGCTACGTTGTCCGCGCTCTCCCTTGTCTCCGCCGAACCATGCTACCAGGAAATTGCCGTCGTCGAGTCCTACCAGCGTGGATGCATGGCACTGTTTGAAAGGACGGTCGTCGCCGAACAGGAAATCCCGTTCCGTCAGGGGCCGCGTCTTTCCCTTCGACGTTCACGGCGCGTTCCGGTTCCGTTTGTAGCGCCGGTTCCGCCGGGATTTTCGGATAAGCGGCTTTCGGGCCGGCAATGCAGAAAAAAGGAGGACGGGTAAAAACAGTCGATAAGGTTTTTGCATACTGGGCTTCGTTTTATTGTACGTCGGATATTCCGGATGTCCGGCTGCCGACAGTCGGCCTATCGCGGATAAAAATACGAATAAAATTCGAGATGTCGAATTTTCGGCGGCGTTCTCCGAAGCGACGGCTATATTCCTTTGATCGGCAGTACGCGGCGGAGCGTCGCCCGCGTGAGTATCCTGCGGTTCAGAAAACTGACGATGTATCCCGTGCTGCAAGCGGCGATCAGTGTTCCTTCGCGCACGCCTTCGATGCGCCGTGCCAGCAGGAGCGACAGCAGCGTGGCAACCGTTACGAGCGAGATGTCGAAAGCGACTTTGAATTTTCCGAAATCCGTATTATAGCGCCGCGAGGCGTAGTTGACGAATCCTTCGGCGCTCATCATGACCACGCGGGGTTTGATCTCCAGTACGACGCCGATCGACTGCACGATACAGCCGGCCAACAGCAGTACGATCGCCGCTGCGTAGTTCGGCGGCAGCAGATGTTGCGTCAGGACCATGTTGAAATCGATGAACAGCCCGAAAAGCAACGAAAAAGGCATCTGTAACAGGATTTCGACCGTGTCGCGTCGCGTCATGCGGTCGCGAATAAACCAGAACTGTCCGGCGATAAGCAGCATGTTTATCACGAATGTCCAGGTTCCCAACGTCAGCGCGCTGTTGAGGCTCAACACGTAGTTCACGCTCGATATCGGGGTTGTCCCCAACGACGAACGCAGGATCAGCACGATTCCGGCGGCCAGGAAATAAAGCCCGGTCACGAACAACAGGTATCTGCCCACAAGATTTTTCATCGATACGAAAAACAACGACGCGAATTTACGAAAGATTTTCGTATTTCGCACCGACGCGGCGTCGGCGATCCGGCAGGCGATCTTCGTGGGAGCGTAAGGCGTGTCGTCCGCATTCGGATTCTCGGGAATCCGAATGTTTAGAATTCGAGCCGTATTTCAGTCTCTCCCGTCGAAAGGGCGGACGACGACCGTTTCGTCGTCCGCGTTATATGTGCCGCCCGTTACCCGCACGGGTTTTTTCCCTTCGGGATGCGGCAGCCTGATTTTCACGCAGGCGGGTTTCCGGGCCGGGTCGCATCGAACGCTGGCTTCGATCCGGTTGTTGCGGACGTTCGATACCGCCCGGACGTTCAGCGGCCCGAAATAGCTTTGCACGCCGCTCAGTTCGATTCGATCGCCGTCCGCCATCCACCGGCGCGGAATTACCCGGAAGAGATTCAGCGTATCCGCATCCTCCATATAAAGCATCCAGCGGGTTTCCATCAGGAAGTTGGCTTCTTCGTGGGTCTTGTGGGGACTCAGTTTGTAGAGATGCTCCCAGAACGTATAGGTTCCCGGATCGGCGTAGGGGGCCATGGTGCGGTAATAGGTGCTTAGGGAAAGGTTTTACCATTCCTTTTTTCGCTTGCAACCAGTTGTGACGGCTGTAATACGGTTGGCTGAAAGTCGAATTTTCCTGGAACATCAGTTCGCTGTGATATTTCAACAACAGATCCGAAACGGGCTCTGCCGGGTCGATTACCTCGCAAAAAACCAGGTACATCGGCCCCAGCATGGCATCCGGGACGGTAAAGGTGCCGTGAGAGCGGAAACATTCGGCCTGTTGGTACAGCAGGCGCGGTCCCGGAGCTTCCGTCCAGGGAGGCGCGGTCGGGCTCCACGTTCCGTCTCCCAGCGGAACGACCGGCGAAAGAGCCATCGTCCGTTCGAGCGATTCGCGGATGTCGTTTCTCCAGTCGGCCGCTTCCTTCTGCAGGCTTTCGGCCTCTTCGCTCCGATGGCTTCGAATACTTCTCCCATGCGTTTCATGCCGAGGTAACCGTAGCCGTTCAGCATGAATTGGTGAAATAGTCTTCCGGATCGGCGACCTTTCCGTCGATCATGCCGTATCCGCGTCCTCTGAGGCTGTCCTTTTTACTGCGGTTTCTCCATTCGGTCAGGTAGCGGCAGGCTTTCAGCAAGGCCGGTTTGATTTCCCCGATCCATTCCTTGTCCCGGGTGTAGCGGAAGTATTCGCCCACCGACCACAAAACGGCCCCCGTTTCGACCATATAGCCGTTGTAATTCTCGATTTTTCCATTCTCCTGCTGGGTTTCGATAAAGTAGTTCAATGCCCGCCGGGCCAGGTCGTTCAACCCCATCGAGGCGTAAAATTGAATGATCGGGGCGCTTTCCGTTCCGATCGGAGAGTAAACGCCCACGTTAGCGGCCAGCGTCCCGTCCGGCTCCTGCCCGAAAGTCACCAGGTCCCAAATGCAGCAGGCCCGCGCGGGACCATCTCGTCGATCCTTTTTTCCGGGACATGGATACGGGCGGCGCGCTCTAGTTTCCCGTTCCAATAGGCCCTGCACGCTTCGTAGCGTTTTTCGAACGACTGTGCGGCCAGTTCTTCGGCCCGCTGTCGGGAGACGGGTTCGTGCGGAATGTAAAGTTCACTTCGATCCGTTCCCCGGGTTGGAGCAGTACGGCGAGTTCCTCGTTACACAGCGGTTTCCCCTTTGATTGTGGAAATACAGAATACCCGGTCCTCCGAGAAAAATGAAAATCCTTTTTTCCCGGTCGAATTGATAAGCCGCTCCGATATACAGATTGTTGGTGGGCATTGCCGGGCGGGGGGCCTTGATCCAGGCGTAGCGGGGAACGGCTCCTTCGTTTTCGATTTCCGTCCGGATGTAGAGGACGGCTTCCTCGTCGGCGGGCGGGATCGCGGCCTGTATGTCGGCCAACTGTTTCTGCTGCGTTTCGGTAAATACCCTCCCTCCGGAACGGCTGTCCGAGATCAGGAAGTGGGTTCCCTGCACGTTGCCGGCGTTCAACTCCGACTTTTCGAGCGACACGAACGATACGCTGTGGTAACGGACATCGTCGTCCGTGAGTTCGAGTGGTAAATGGGAAGTACGCCCTCATCCAGATGCCGGGCGATGTTATCCATGACTCCCACGCCGCGTCCCAGCGCGTACCGGTAGTAGAGCGCCGAAGGGGCCGTTTCCGGCAGTACGACGGGGAAGAAGAGAAAATCGGACGGATCAGTTTGTCCTCTAATGTGCCGTCCGGCAGCTCTTCCGATATTTCGAACATGCGGATGTCTCTTCCCATGCCGAGCCAGATCGGAACGTTCGACCGGCGGGCGCGTGCCGCCGCGGTTTCGAAAGAGACTTCCGGCTCGGTTTCGATCCGTTCGATCTTGGTACGGCTTTTTCGGGAAAGGATCTCTCGCTCGACCTCCGCATAACAACGGCCGTCTCCGGCCGGGAGTACCGTTACTTTGTAATTCGGAATGTAGATCGGCGTATTCCGGTTTACGTCCCTCAGGAAAAAGGAGAAGGAACCCTGCGGAGCTTCGACGTGGATCAGAGTCGCCTCCGGTCCGATTTTCGTATCGGCGCTGTCGACGAAGCATTCCAGCCGAGCTCCGGAAGCGTTCCGGATGCGGTAGGCGTTCCCGTCGATCCGGACATTCCCTTTTACGGCTTCGATCCGGGCGATTTTTCCGTTCGTAGCCGAAATGCTTCCCGTTCCGGTTCCCCTCCCCATTCGATGGTAAAGGAGCCGGTCGTTTTATTTTCGGTTTGTGAAGACAGTTTTCCTCCGACAATCAAAAAAAAAACAGAGCGCAACGAGTACTTTTTTTCCTTCATTTTGTTTAGATTAAGTATTCTACAAAAATAATATTATTTTCGGTTCGTCGCGAATGCGGAACCGAATATTGTCGAATCGGCGGAATTATGTGCGTCCTGCATTCCGCTCGCGTCCTTTCCGGCGGCGGAAACGGCGAAATTCGGACGGATTACCGATAAAGCTTCGTTGTCGGTACGGGCAAATGATTTTCGTACCGATATTTACACTATATTTGAATGTGCTTTTGTCGAACGGGGACGCATGTTTTGTCCGTCGATCCCGAATCATGAAAAGATGACCCGTTGCCCGATCGTCGATTATGCGCCCGAGCGGCTTGTGCCGGTTCGGAATACGGATGAATTCCGGTAAACAGAAAAAACTACTAAACTATGTCCCACACTCTATTCGGAGCGCGGCTGATGTTGATCGCCGCCGTGTTTTTAACGGGTTGCCGCAGCGATGCGGGAACCGTTGCTTCGTCCATGCTCGAACGGGGATTCGTCGCCCCGCCCGATTCGGTAAAAATCAGTACGTATTGGTATTGATTTCCGGAAACGTATCGAAAGAAGGTGTAGCCGAAGACCTGCGATCGATGAAAGCAGCCGGAATCGACCGCGCCTATATCGGCAACATCGGTCACGACGACGTTCCTTACGGGCCGGTCGAGCTGATGAGCGAGCCGTGGTGGGAGATATTGCATACGGCCCTCAAGACCGCAACGGAACTGGATATGGAGATCGGCATTTTCAACTCTCCGGGTGGAGTCAGTCCGGCGGTCCCCTGGGTGAAGCCGGAAGAGTCGATGCGTTATCTGTGCAGTTCGCAGGTGCGGGTCGAGGGCCCTTCGAAGTTTTCGGGCAGGTTGCCGAAGCCCGAAGGGATGATTCAGGACGTGCGCGTGATCGCCTATCCGGTGCCGAAAAACGATGGAGTGCTGCTGAACGACGCGTCCGGAACGGTGCGTTCCGTACCGGCTTTGCCCGGTATCGGACGGTTGGTCGACGGGGATACGCTTACGTCCGTCCGGCTCCCCGTCGGGAAAACCGCGATCGTTTTCGAGTCGCCGGAGCTTTTTACCGCCCGCAGCATTACCGTACGCCCGGAACACCGCCCGATCGTAGCGAATGCCGTCCTCGAGGCTTTGGACGGGAGCGACTACCGGCCGGTGGCGGAGTTCGATATCAGTCGGTTCAACGAAATGCCCAATGTCGGGTTCGATGTTTATGCTCCCTGTTACGATCTCTTTCCCGCCCACGTCTTCCCGGGCGTTCCGCCTTTCGGTCGATAATGCCGGCGGACCCCCGCCGCCCTGCGCGAGGTGGAACTTTCGGCAGCGGCGCGGGTCGAACGTTACAGCGAAAAAAGCCTGGCTAAAATGCACCAGACCTCTGCCGTACTGGAAGGACTACCTTTGGCCCGCTCCGGCCGAAACGGACGATCCTTCGCTGGCGGTCGATCCTGCCGCCGTGCGGGATATCACGGAGTTCGTATCCGCCGGGGACGGTATGTTGACATGGGACGTCCCGGCCGGGGAGTGGGCGATCCTGCGTACCGGAATGGCTTCCACGGGCGTTACGAACAGTCCCGCCGCCCCGGAGGCTACGGGGCTGGAGATCGACAAAATGAACAGGGAGCATGTCCGTACCCATTTCGACGCTTTTATCGGTAAGATTCTTGAGCGGATTCCGGAGACCGACCGCCGGTCGTTCAAAGTGGTGGTGCAGGATAGCTACGAAACCGGCGGGCAGAATTTTACGGACGATTTCATCGCCCGGTTCGAAAAATGTTACGGATACGATCCGGTGCCGTTTTTGCCGGTGTTCGAAGGCGTCGTGGTCGGAAGCGCCGAAACTTCGGATCGTTTTCTGTGGGATGTGCGCAGGATGGTGGCCGACGCCGTGTCGTACGAATATGTAGGCGGCATGCGCGAAGTCTGTCACGAACACGGGCTTACCACATGGCTCGAAAATTACGGACACTGGGGCTTCCCGGGCGAGTTTTTGCAGTACGGCGGCCAGTCGGACGAGGTGGCCGGGGAGTTTTGGAGCGAGGGCGAGCTGGGCAATATCGAGAACCGGGCGGCTTCGTCCTGCGCGCATATTTACGGCAAGTCCAGGGGTATGCCGAGTCGTTTACATGTGCGGGGGCGGCTTTCAGCCGTTATCCGGCCAATATGAAACAGCGTTGCGACCGTTTTTTCGCCGAAGGGATCAACAGCACCCTGCTGACGCTGTTCATCTCGCAGCTCGACGACGGCCGGCTTCCGGGCGTGAATGCCGCTTACGGAAACGAATTCAACCGCAACAACACGTGGTATCCCCCAGTTGAATACTTTTATCGAGTACCTGCGTCGCTGCAATTTCATGTTGCAACAGGGGCTGAATATAGCCGACGTGGCCTATTTTGTCGGCGAGGACGCTCCGAAGATGACCGGCGTCGCCGATCCCGCGTTACCTGCCGGTTATCAGTTCGACTATATCAACGGGGAGGTGCTGCGCGACCGGGCGTCTGTGCGCGACGGGTTGCTGACTCTGCCGCACGGAACGCAGTACAGATTGCTGGTGCTTCCCGAACTCGAAACCATGCGGCCGGAACTGCTGACGAAGATCGCCCGGTTGGTAAGGGACGGGGCCGTCGTGCTCGGCCCGTGTCCCGACCGTTCGCCCAGCTTGCAGGGACAGCCCGGCGCCGACCTGCTGGTGCGTGCGCTCGCTTCCGAAATGTGGGCGGAGGTGGACGGAGTGACCCGGAAGTCCCGGCGGTACGGCAAAGGAGCGGTGTTGTCCGGCATGAGCATGGAGGAGGCCCTGGCCTATGTCGACTGCCCGCCGGATCTGAAAACCGATTGCCGCGATATCGTATACGGGCATCGCAGGGTTGGGGAGACGGATATCTATTTCGTGGCGAACCAATCCGCCCGTCCGGTTGCGTTCGAGGCCGGTTTTCGCGTTAGGGGGCTTCGACCGGAGCTGTGGCTTCCCGTTTCGGGTGCGATGCGCCCGCTTCCCGAGTTTACGGTTTCGGACAGGAGCGTTTCGGTTCCGTTGAAGCTGGAGCCTTACGAAAGCGCGTTCGTCGTTTTCCGTGAGCCTGCGCAGGCGTCGGACGCTTCCCGCGGGGGAGTCAACTATCCGGAGCCGGTTCCGGTCGTCGAGATAACCGCTCCCTGGACGGTGGCTTTCGACGCCGCCCGGCGCGGACCCGGAGAGTCCGTAACGATGGATTCCCTGACCGACTGGGCGCTCAGCGACGACGACCGGATCCGGTTCTATTCGGGAACGGCTTCGTATAAGAACCGGTTTAACTGGCAGGCGGCCGATCCTTCCCGGCGGTTGTTGCTCGACCTGGGGTGCGTCGCCGCGATGGCCCGGGTCAGGCTGAACGGACGCGACGTCGGAGGGTGTGGACTTATCCGTACCGGCTGGACGTAACCGACTTTGTAAAAGAGGGCGGGAACGATCTGGAAATCGAGGTCGTCAATACCTGGGTCAACCGTCTGATCGGCGACAGCGCGTTGCCGCCGGCGAACGTCCGACGTGGTCTCCGCACAATCCGTGGACCCCGTCGTCGCCGTTGCAGACATCCGGGCTGCTGGGCCCCGTACGTATAGAAAGCGTTTGTTATCAATAAATCGTAAGAATGTGAGGACGGAAAATATTCACCTGGTATATTTCAGCGCGACTTATACGACCCGGAAGGTCATGAGACAGATCGCCGCGCAAATCGAAGGACGGAAGACGGAGTACGACATTACCCGGAGCGCGCCCGGGGCGGAAGTAACGATGGGCGACGGCGACCTGCTGGTAGTGGGTATGCCCGTCTATTCCGGACGCATTCCCGCATCCGCGCTGCCGGCGCTCCGCAAGTTCCGGGGAAACGGGACGCCTGCCGTCGTCGTATGCGTTTACGGCAACCGGGATTACGACGATGCGTTGCTCGAACTGACCGATGTTGTCGGAGAAAACGGATTCAGGGTCGCCGCCGCCGCCGCGTTCGTCGCGCAACACTCCATATTTCCGCAGGTCGGAACGAATCGTCTGGATGAGGAAGACATACGGCGAATCGCCGCATTCGTTCGGCAGTTCCGTCGGAAAATCGATTCTGCGGCCGATTCCGCCTCTTTGCAGGAAGTCGTGCCTCCGGGCGGCCGTCCTTATAAAACGCCGGGGAAAGTGCCGTTGCGACCGACGGGCGGCCGCAAGTGCACGGGGTGCGGCGTATGCGTCGAACGATGCCCCGTACAGGCCATTCCTGCCGGCCGTCCCCGGCAAACGGATCCGCAGAAATGTATCGCCTGCGGCCGCTGCATCGTCGTATGTCCGGCTCGCGCCCGCCGTTTCGGGGGATTGCTGTATAAAATCGTCCGCCGGAAATTCGTGAAAGCTTATTCCGTGCGGAAGGAGCCGGATATTTATGTGTAGTTCCGCGACCGTCCGGATATTTCGTTATCTTTGTATCCTTACTCAATTCGGATAGGCATGGAAGATATCATACGGTTTCTGGAACAGTTGAGGCGCCATAACAACCGGGAATGGTTCGAAGCGAACAAGCTTTGGTACCGCGACGTAAAGGCCCGGTTCGACGGTTTGGTCGCCCGGCTGATCGACGCGATCGCCGCTTTCGATCCTTCGGTCGCTGGGCTTGCGGTGAAGGACTGTACTTATCGGATTTACCGGGATACGCGGTTCAGTCCGAACAAAGAACCCTACAAAACCCATTTCGGGGCTTATTTTTTGTCCTCGCGGGAAAAAGTCGGGATATGCCGGTTACTACTTTCACGTGGAGCCGCAGGGCGACGGGCTGATCGGCGGTCACCTGCTTTCGGCCGGATTGTATATGCCGGAACCGAACGTGTTGAAAAGCGTCCGGGACGAGATCTTCGATAACGGGGAACGTTTCGCCGCCGCTGTCCGGGGAGCGTCCGGTTTTTCGTTGAACGCGGAGAACCGGCTGAAACGGGCGCCGGCCGGTTTTCCGTCCGACAGTCCGTATGTCGAATACCTGAAACTGAAGGACGTCTATTTGGAAAAGTTCGTCGACGACCGTTTTATGTTGCAGGCGGATCTGGTCGAAAGCGTTGCCCGCGAGTTCCGCGCGACGATGCCTTTCATCGCTCTGTTGAACAGGGCCGTGGATTATGCCCGTGAGGAGATGTAGTCGCCGGTTTGCTAATAGCCCAGATCCTCGTTGATCAGGATGACGGCGATCCGCTCTTTCGGAAAACACTTTTCGAGGATCAACCAGCCGTTGCAAATCCGGTCGGGACTGTTGCAGTCGTGACACCGGGCGGTCGTCCGGCAGGGCGTTTTGAACGTCGCATGAGCGAGGGCGTTCATCGGGGCGGCGAGGGGTCTTGATCCGCTGGCGGGCCGATTCGAGGTCGGGAGTCAACTTGTTCCGCCCGATGAACAACAGGACGTGTTCCGGCCCGAATGCGACCGCCGCGATGCGGTTGCCGATCATATCCAGCCATACCAATTCCCCTTTTCTGTCACGGCATTCGCTCCGGTCAAAAACAGATCGGACAGCAGGGCCTGCCGTCTGGTCAGGAGATTTTCGGCGCGTTCTTTCGACGGGTCGAATCCGTCGATCAGCGTGCGCCGGTCGTCCTGCCGGATGACGTTCAGGATTCCGCTGCGGTGCATGGTGCGCGAATCGGCATAACCTATCGTGCGGGGAGCCAGCTTTTCGATGATCTCCGCCGCCGCGTTTGCCGCATCTTCGATCCGGTCTACGACGATTGCCGAGAATCCGTTTTTTAGTCAGCGCTTTCGCACAACTTTCCAGGCGTGTCAGCCAGTATTTTTTCGGATGGATTCATGTTTTTCGTATTCTGGTTTCAGATCCGGGAACGATTCGGACGTTGCAATGTTAGGGATTTCCGCCTGAAAAAAAATAAGGTGGGGATAACGAAAAACTCCGCGAAGAGATCCTCTTCGCGGAGTTTTCGTACCTGTATGGCCGGATGTTATTTTTTATCCGGCTTCACGATCCCTTCGCGCATGTGGGTGTCGGCCTGGATGTTTTGGATTTTGTAGTAATCCATCACGCCGAGATTGCCGTTGCGGAAGGCTTCCGCGATCGCCATCGGGATTTCAGCCTCGGCCAGGATGACTTTGGCCCGCGCTTCCTGCGCTTTGGCTTTCATCTCTTGTTCCAGCGCTACGGCCATCGCCCGTTTCTCTTCGGCTTTGGCCTGCGCGATGTTCTTGTCGGCGTTGGCCTGGTCCATCTGGAGCGTGGCGCCGATGTTCTTGCCCACGTCGATGTCGGCGATGTCGATGGAGAGGATTTCAAAGGCCGTTCCGGCGTCCAGTCCCTTTTCGAGTACTACCCGCGAGATGAAATCCGGATTCTCAAGCACGGTCTTGTGCGACGTCGACGAACCGATCGACGATACGATCCCTTCGCCTACGCGGGCCAGCACGGTGTCCTCGCCGGCGCCTCCGACCAGTTGTTTGATATTCGCCCGTACCGTTACGCGGGCTTTGGCGATCAGCTGGATGCCGTCTTTGGCTACGGCCGCTACCGGAGGGTGTTGATCACTTTCGGGTTGACCGACATCTGTACGGCTTCCGCCACGTTACGGCCGGCCAGGTCGATGGCCGCCGCCATCCGGAAGTCGAGCGTAATGTTGGCTTTTTGCGCCGAGATCAGAGCCGTCACGACGTTGGGCACGTTGCCGCCCGCCAGGAAGTGCGCTTCCAGGTCGTTGGAGGTCAGATGCAGACCCGCTTTGGTTCCGGCGATCATCTGGTTGACGATGACCGAGGGCGGCACCTTGCGGAACCGCATCAGCACCAGTTGCAGCAGACTGATGCGTACTCCCGATACGAGGGCCGAAAACCATAGCCCGATCGGAATAAAGTATAAAATGAACCATAACAGAACGAGCGCGACGAACGCAATCACCCAAATACCAAATCCTTCCATAGTCATATTTTTAGTGTTTTTGTGTTTTTAATCGAGCGGTTCGGAAAATGTTCCCCGGTATCCGGCCGCGGAATCGACCCGCCTTACGATGACGGCGGTATTGTCGTAGCCGATCACTTCGATCGCCTGGTGCGGGTCGATGTAGGCGTCCACGGATTTTTGCTTCGATGGTCACTTCGCCGAGCTGCACTTTACCCATCGGAGCGAGTCGGGTCAGCGTTTCGCCCCGTTGTCCGACATGGATGTCCTGCTGTTCGGGGGGTAGGGGTAGACGTGCTGTCCACGGTCGCTTTCAGCGAGAAACGGCGCCATGTATTGGCTCTGAGCGAAACGACTACCGCGATGACGCAGAGGATCACGATCGTTGCGAGGATCAGTGCGCCGCCCATTACGCCGTATTGCATGAAACCGTAAAATGCGGCCGCCAGAAATGCGACGAATGCTCCGATCCCGGCGACGCTGATTCCCGGCAGCAGTACCAGTTCCGCTACCAGCAACAGTACGCCCACGACGATCAGCGCGACGATTAACCACATAAGCCTGTTTTTATCAGATTTTTATCCCGGACGGGAAATTCTTTTCCAAAGGTACGGATTTTTGGAAACCTGCAAAAGAACCGGTCGAAAATAAGGTGAAAAACAAATGCCTTCCGTTTTTACAGGGGAAGGCATCGTTTTTAGGGGCGCGGAACCGGTCGCTAATAGTCGAGGGCCAATACGGTCGCGCTACCCTGCGAGACTGCATTGATAGCCCGGCACAGCGAATCGGCGGCTTCCTTGCTGTCGAAATTCCCGATCGAATAGAGGTAAGATCCGTCGTCGTTCGTGGCGCGCGAGAGTTCCTTGCCGGCCGCCTGGCTGTCGGTCACTTCTTTGATCGCCTCGCTAATGGTTTCGCCCTGCCCGGCGATCTCTACGCGGTACAGGGTGGAAAGCTCGCCGGCCGTTCCTTCGCCGCCCGTTTCACCGGGAATTTCGAAGCGGCCGTCACGCCATACGACGATTTCCGGTTTGCGGAATCCCATGCTTTTCAGCTTGGCCAGTCCGGCGTCGGCGGCGGCCGCATCGCGGAACGCCCCGGCGAAGTAGCGGAATTTCCCGTCTTCGCTCTTCTCGTAACACAGCGGATAGACTCCCTTGAAGAGCGAAACCGCTTGCTTCTGGGTGAAAGCGCCCAGTTGGATGCGGTATACGGTTCCCTGTCGGTATACTTCCATTTCCGGGATCGGGTTCGAGGCGTTGTATTTCGACGGGCTGGCCCGTTCGATATCGGCGTATTCGATGAAAATACGCTCTTTAGGAGCTATTTTCGGCAGGTCGTAGTGCAGTTTGCCGAAAATTTCGGACTGTTTGTTCACCGAGTCCCGGGCCGCCGTGTATCCGAGGATTCCGGCCAGGGCCTCCTCGTAGCCGAGCAGCAGCCGTTTGTTCAGCGGGTAGCCGTAAACGGTTTCCGAGGCTACGCTGTCCTGCATCGCGGCGATTTGCTGGCGGTTGTTGCGGAATTGCGTGCCGAATTTGTCCAGCATCTCGTTCTTGCCCATCTTGTCGAGCAGGTAGTTGTAAGCGTAGGTCTTGTTGTCGTAAATGTAATTCCAGACATGCGACAGCGAGTCGCTGAGCGCCCGGTTCAGCGATCCGATCGATTCCAGTTGCGCATAGGTCTCTTCGGCCAGCGTTTTGTTGGCGGTCGTGTCGTACAGGGTTGCCAGCGAGTCTGCTTTCCGGTAGTTTTCAGATAGGTTCCCAGCAGTTTCAGCGGCAGCGGTTCGAGTTCCTGCGCGTGCCGCAGCGCTTTGTAATCCTGCTCCGACAGGTTTTCTTTGAAGTAGACGTTGTAGACCAGATTCGGAGTTTGTTTTCCGCCCGCCGGAGCCGGAGTGCCGGCTGCCGCCGGATTTTCGGCCGTACCGTTCAGATTCTTTAGTATGAAGTCCTGCTCGATCGCTCCGATTTCATTGGCCGTGACCCCCTGCTGGTTCCGGATTTCGAAGAGTTCTTTTTTCGAGTTGCAGGATTTTGGTTCCGAGCTGTTCTTTTTCCGAATCGGTGGTTTCGGCGGTAAAAAGTTTGCGCGTGTCGTTGATGACCTGCACGACCGAATCTTCGGTTCGGTGCAGACGCTGTTCCTGTTCGAGCAGGGACATGTATTTCGCATTGCTTTCCAGTCCCGCTACGCGCGCCGTGACCTGCTGTCCTTGCAGTCCGGTCGAGAGGGCAACCGCAAACAACGTAACAAATAGCTGACTCAGTCTGTACATGGCAATATCAATCTAACTGCAAAAATATATTTTTTAACGACACGGACGTGCGGCCCGGCGTCATTTCCACTTGTTCAAAAAGAAAAGCTGGATGAATCCGAAAATTTCGAACCGTCCCAGCAGCATCATGATCGTGGCGATGAATTTCACCATCCCCGGCATCTCGTGGTAGTTGCCCATCGAACCGACCTGCCCGAACCCGGCTCCTGCATTCGCCATGCTGGCTACCGTCATGCTGAAGCTGGTTTCAAGATCGATGCCGAAAGCGGCTACCGCGACCGTTCCGATCCCCAGCAACATCAGGTACAGTACGATAAAAAGCATCGCCATGTTGACCGTATTGTTCTCCTGGATCACTCCATTGAGTTTCACCCGGATGATGGCGTTCGGATGTTGCCGCTGAATGATGGCGGCTTTCATCGCTTTGAACGACAGTAGAATACGGTCGCATTTGATGCCGCCTGCGGTCGACCCGGCGCAGGCGCACTGGATCGTGAACAGCATCAGCACGACGATGGCAAGCGGCGTCCATACCGACGAGTCGGCCGTGGCGAAACCGGTGGTCGAAGCGACCGATATAATCTGGAATAGGCTGTATCTTAGTGAAATCCATATATTCGGATAGATGTCCGTCAGCCACAGGCTGATCGCAATGACGACGCCTCCCGCGAGTGTCGAGAAAATGTAGTATTTGCTGATTTCCGATTTGAAGATGTTGTTGTTCTTGCCGGTCAGCGTGCCGTATATCAGGCCGAAATGCAGTCCGGAGACCAGCATGAAGAACATCACGATGAATTCGACCCCGGCGTTGTTGAACGACGCGATGCTCGAATTGCGGGTGCAGAATCCGCCGGTAGCGATGGTCGAGAACGAGTTGCAGACCGCGTCGAACCAGCCCATCCCGACGATCTTCAGCAGCACGGTCTGGATCAGCGTCAATCCGACGTAAACGACGATCAGGATTTGCAGCGTTTTCTGGGTGCGGTACCGGAAATTGTCCTTGGCCATCGACGACAGTTCGACGCTCGAAAGTCGCATCTTGGTCGAGCCCATCGACGGCAGCACGACCAGGACGAACATCACGACCCCGACGCCTCCCAGCCAGTGTGTCGACGCCCTCCAGAACAGCAGTCCTTTGGGTAGCGCTTCGACGTTGCTTAGCGACGTAGACCCGGTCGTCGTGAAGCCCGAAACGCTTTCGAACCATGCGTCGGCCAGCGTGAATTCGCCGCCCCAGAGCATGTAGGGCAGCATACACATCAGGCACGACATCAGCCACGCCCCGACCACCACGCCATAGCCTTCGGAGCTCGATATCTGTTCGCCGCCTTGCACGAAGATCAGCGGGAAGGCTCCGAGGATCGCCGTCAGCAGGAAACTCTGCAACAGCGGGTAGAAAGCGGTATCCATGCCGTTCAGCAGCGAAACGCAAGCCGACAGCAGCAGGAACGCCGCGTTCAGCAGCAAGATGAGACCGATGTATCTGAGTACGATGTTCAACCGCATGTCCGACTATTCGTTTCGTTTGCTTTTTGCTGATCGATCAGTTTTTCGATGGATTCCTTCAGCCGGAACATTTCATCCCGGCCCTCGACGTTCACCTTGAACGGGATTTTCGAATTCAGGTAATTTTTCAGCGCGTCGGTGATTTTCAGCACCGGGGAGATGTAGTACAGGTTGATGAAATAGAAAAATACCACGACGATCAGAATGCCGATCAGCAGCGCGATGAAGCCCGGCATCGTAGCGCGGTAGGCGTTGTCTTCGAGCCGCTGGGCTTTGACGTCCATGATGCGCTGCGAGGAGACCATGAAATTTTTGATCGACGTGGTCAGGTCGGCATACGACGTTTCGTAGATGTTGACGTACCAGCCGACGCTGTTTTTGTGCAGACTGTCGCTGAGGTAGGCGTCGACGATCCGGTTGTAGGCGACGTTGGCGGCGTAGATCGAGTCGAACCCCTGTAGGTCGCGGATCAGCACGTTGGCTTCGCGCATCGACGAGTCGAATTTTTGCCGGCCGACGATCAGCATCGAGTCGCTGTTGCGGCTGCCCGAGACGATCATCTGCAGCAGTGCGGTGTTCTGATCCTGCACGGCGTCCAGCATCGTTTTCGACAGTTCCATGTTGCGGAAACTGGCTCCCCAGCATGCTGTGCGTCGAATGGCTCAGCCTGCTGAGCTCGAAGTAGGAAATGATTCCCGAAAAGAAAAGCAGCAGGGCCAACGAAAGGAAGCCCAACCGTATTTTGTTTTTCAAACCCATGCCCGATTGTCGTTGTTCAAGATTACAAATATAAACAATTTGGCGTACTTACGCTATTCCCGGCTGAGAATCGCCGCATCCATTACCTCTTCACCGTCCGTCGCAGTCAGTTTCACCGGCGTGATCGTATTGATTAGCGCACGGTCGAACGGCGTGCGGACTTTGACGTAGTTGCCTGTGTATCCGTACATATATCCGTTGCGACGCGTGCTTTCCCACAATACTCGCGCTTGCGTTCCGACCTGCTTTTCGTAAAAAGCGCGGTGCAAACGTTCCGACAGCGCGCCGAGCTCGGCGGCCCGTCGTTCGGCGACCGGCGGCGGAACCCGGTTCGGGAATCCGGCGGCGGGGGTGTCGGGACGCGCGGAGTAGGGGAAAACGTGCAGGAATGCCGGGGCGAGACGTTCGAGGAAACGGTAGGTGTCGGCGAAGTCTTCGTCCGTTTCGCCCGGGAATCCGACGATCACGTCGATACCGAGGAATACGTCCGGCACGGCGCGGCGCACCGCAGCGATCCGGTCGGCGAACTGTGCCGTGTTGTACCGGCGGCGCATCAGCGCCAGGATGCGGTCGCTTCCGCTCTGGATCGGAATGTGAAAATGCGACTGGAATCGTTTCGAAGCCGCTGTGAAAGCGATGACCTCGTCGGTCAGCAGGTTCGGCTCGATCGACGAAATGCGGTAGCGATCGATGCCTTCGACCCGGTCGAGGGCCCGCAACAGGTCGATGAACGGTTCGCCGGTCGTTCGGCCGAAATCGCCGGTGTTGATACCCGTCAGTACGATTTCGCGTTGACCTTGCGCGGCGATTCGCTGCGCTTCGGCCGCGAGATCGGCGATCGGGAGGTTGCGGCTGGCGCCGCGCGCCAGCGGAATCGTGCAGTAGCTGCAATGGTAATTGCACCCGTCCTGTACTTTCAGGAACGAGCGGGTGCGGTCGCCGGTCGAGAACGCGGCGAAAAAAAGTTCGTCAGTTCGCCGGCTTCGCAGGTGTGTACCGATGCTTTGCGTTTGGCGCCGAGTGCGGATACCCGTTCGTAGATCGAGCCTTTGTCGTTGTTGCCGATCACCAGGTCGACCCCGTCGATGGCGGCCAGATCCTGCGGCCGTAGCTGGGCGTAGCATCCGGTGACCGCGACGATGGCATCGGGATTCGTCCGGACGATCCGGCGCACGATGTTGCGGCACTTTTTGTCGGCATGTTCAGTGACCGAACAGCTGTTGACGACATATACGTCGGCGGTTTCCCCTTGCCGGGCGCGTACGAAGCCGCCCGCTTCGAATTCGCGGGCGATGGTCGACGTCTCGGAGAAATTGAGCTTGCAGCCCAATGTGTAAAAACCTACTTTTTAGCGGATGACATGGCGTTGTATTTCGATACCGGCGCAAAGGTACAAAACCGCCGCCTAATTTTTGCCGCTTATGCCGCATTGTGGAAGAATTCCCGAAAAAAAAAAACGCGTAGCTTTGTAGTTCGATCGACGGTTTATGGATTTCTTTTATGAACTTTTTCAATACAGGTTTCTGACCCATGCGACGCTTGCCTGCCTGTTGTGCGGTCTGGCCTGCGGCATGGTCGGTACGTACGTGGTGTGCCGCCGGCTGGTTTTCCTCAGCGGCGGGATCACCCATTCGTCGTTCGGCGGGATCGGGATCGCCTACTATTTCGGGCTGAATCCGATTGCCGGCGCGTTCTGTTTCGCGGTGCTGTCGGCGTTCGGGATTGAAGCCTTTACGGCCGGCAAACGGATCCGCGAGGATTCGGCGATCGGCCTGATCTGGTCGCTCGGCATGGCCGTCGGGATTATCTTCGTATACCTGACGCCGGGATACGCTCCGAACCTGATGAGTTTCCTGTTCGGGAATATACTGAGCGTCACCTCCTCCGACCTGATCTGGATGGGGATCGTCGACCTGGCGATCGTGATCGTTTTCGCCGTCTGGTACCGGCCGATCTTGTACGTGGCTTTCGACCGGGAGTATGCCCGCAGCCAGAATATGCCGACGCGGTTGATCGGTTACCTGATGTCGGCGCTGATCGCCGTGACGATCGTCATTTCGATCCGCGTGGTGGGGATCGTTCTGCTGATCTCGCTGCTGACCATGCCCGCGGTGATCGCCAACCAGCTGACCCGCTCGTTCGGACGGATCATGGCCGGGGCTTCTGCGATCGGCGTGCTCGGTTCGTTCGCCGGACTTTACGTCAGCTACAAGGGCGATATTCCGTCGGGCGCGTCTACAATATTTATACTGACCGTTACGCTTATTATTGTAAAACTATTACCTTTGCGTGACGTTATGCGGAAGCGGGATGAAAACGGTACATAAGCTCATATTGAAATCGTACGTAGGGCCGATGGTGCTCACCTTCTTCATCGTCCTGTTCGTTTTTATCATGCAGTTCATGTGGCGCTATATCGACGAACTGGTCGGCAAGGGGCTCGGCATGGGCGTGATTATGGAGCTGATGATGTACGCCGCCATCACGCTGATACCGATGGTGTTGCCGCTTGCGACGCTGTTCGCCGCCGTGATGACGATGGGCAACATGGGGAAAATTACGAGTTGCTCGCGCTGAAATCCGCCGGCGTATCGCTGCCGAGGATCATGCGGCCGCTGATCGTACTGGTCTTTTTCGTAGCCGTCGGCAGTTTTTTCGTCGCCAACAATCTGGTGCCGATGGCGATGCGGAAGATGTCGGCGCTGATCTACGACATCCGGCAGCAGAAACAGGTCATCGAATTCAAGGACGGGCTTTTTTTCAATCTCGACAACGACATGAGCATCCGGGTCGACCACCAGGACCCGAAGACGAAGCTGCTGACCGATATCTGATCTACGATACGCGCAATACCAATATAAACGGCAAGATGGGGACGATCGTAGCCGACTCTGGCTACATTTCGCTGTCCGACGACAAGCGTTTTCTGCTGGCCACGCTGTATAACGGCGAGATGCACGAAGAGGTGCGCAACTACCAGTGGATGAAAGATAATACGCTGGAACGCCGTTATTTCGACGTTTACAACATGGTGATCCCGATGTCGGGTTTCGATTTTTCCCGAACCGACATGTCGCTGTTCAACAACAGCCAGACCAAAAAATACGAAAGAACTTTCGGCCGGGATCGACTCGCTGGAGAAAGTCAGCGCGGCGGCGGCCAGCGCCTCCTACCAGCCGCTGATCACCACCTTCATTTTTCCTTTCGACCAGGGTCTCGGCACCGATTCGATCGCTCCGTTGCACGGGCGGCCCGTTTACCTGAATGCGCACATCGACAGCATGGGTCTGAAAGACCGGCAACGGATTTACAACGAGGCGCTCAACAAAGCGCGCAACTCCCGCAGTTTCTACTCGTTTGACGAGGTAACCTCGAAAGACGCCCTCACGCAGCTCTACAAATTTAAGGTCGAGTGGCATAAAAAAATGGCCCTGCCGGTTTCGATCATGATCTTTTTCCTGATCGGAGCGCCTTTGGGAGCGATCATCCGTAAGGGAGGGCTGGGGATGCCGGTCGTCGTATCGGTCGGTTTCTTCGTAATCTATTACATCATTACGATCACCGGCGAGAAGATGGCGCGCGAGGGCTCGTGGAACTCTTTTATCGGGATGTGGATCGCCACATTTATCCTGTTGCCGATCTCCGTCTACCTGACCTATAAAGCGACCAACGATTCGAACCTGTTCAACGCCGAATGGTACCTCGCCCACACCCGGAGAATCCGCGGATTTTTTAAACGGATATTCCCGCGAAAACGGCGTATGCAGCCGGAGAACCGGTAACCGTACGAAAACCGAAAATTAAAAATACAAAATCGAAATATCATGTCACAAGAACAAAACAACGAAAAGATTCTCAGCAGTGTGGACGAAGCGATCGAAGATATCCGCGCGGGTAAAGTCGTCATCGTGGTCGATGACGAGGATCGGGAGAACGAAGGCGATTTTATCGTCGCCGGCGAAAAAGATCACCCCGGAGATCGTCAATTTCATGCTTCACAACGGCCGCGGCGTGTTGTGCGCTCCGTTGACCGAAGACCGCTGTCGGGAACTGGATCTGGAGATGCAGGTTGCCAACAATACGTCGCTGCTCGGTACGCCTTTCACGGTGTCGGTCGATTTGCTCGGACACGGTTGTACAACCGGCGTGGCTGCGACCGACCGCGCGGCTACGGTGCGGGCGCTGGTCGATCCTGCCACCAAGGCGTCCGATCTGGGCCGTCCGGGGCATATTTTCCCGCTCCGGGCGCGTAACAAAGGGGTGCTCCGCCGTCCGGGTCATACCGAAGCGGTGATCGACCTGACGCGGATGGCCGGACTGACTCCCGGCGGCGCGCTGATCGAGATCATGAACGAAGACGGTACGATGGCCCGTCTGGGCGATTTGCGGAAAATCGCTCAGCAATTCGGCCTGAAGATCGTTTCGATCGCCGATATCATCGCTTACCGCCTGAAAACCGAATCGATCGTAGAGCGGGGCGAAATGGTGGATATGCCGACGGCATGGGGACATTTCAAGCTGATCCCGTTCCGCCAGACGAGCAACGGGCTGGATCATGTGGCCTTGATCAAAGGGGAGTGGGAGCCGGACGAACCGGTGCTGGTGCGCGTGCATTCTTCGTGCGTGACGGGCGATATTTTCGGTTCGTGCCGCTGCGATTGCGGGCCCAGTTGCACGAAGCGATGAAAATGGTCGAGCAGGAAGGAAAAGGCGCGGTCGTCTATCTGAATCAGGAGGGCCGGGGAATCGGCTTTTTCAATAAAATGAAAGCCTATAAATTGCAGGAAGAAGGGTACGATACCGCCGAAGCCAATGTCAAACTGGGTTTCGGGGTCGACGAGCGCGATTACGGAGTCGGAGCCAGCATTCTGCGCGAGATCGGTATCCGGAACATGCGGCTGATGACCAACAATCCGCAGAAACGCGCCGGGCTGGAAGGCTACGGCCTGCGAATCGTCGAGAATGTCCCGATCGTGATCGCTCGAATCCGTACGACGAAAAATACCTTCGCACCAAAGAGCAGGTGATGGGGCACCGGCTCGGATTGTTTAAGTAATAACGGATAATACGCTGTGGTCTAATGGGAATAGCTGTTGCTCATATAGCGCTTTGGACGAACCGTCTGGAAGAACTGCGGGATTTTTACGTGCGTTATTTCGACGGGGAGAGCGGCCCCGTATACCGTAATCCGGCCAAGGGATTCGAGTCTTTTTTTCGTCCGTTTCGACGGCGTCGTCGCGTTGGAACTGATGCGGAGGACGGATATCCGGGATTCGGACGAAGGCGAGCATACCGGCTTTTGTCACGTCGCGTTCGGCGTCGGCAGCCGCGAAGCGGTGTGCAGCCTGACCGAACGGTTGCGGCGGGACGGGTATCGGATCGCCGGCGAACCGAGGCAGACCGGGGACGGATACTTCGAGAGCGTCGTTTGCGACCCCGACGGCAACCGGATCGAGATCGTAGCTTAACGGGATATTTAGAGATATGGACAGCAAGAAACTGCGTATCGTTTATATGGGTACCCCCGATTTTGCGGTGGCCCCGTTGCGGAGATTGGTGGAAACGGGTTATCACGTCGTCGGCGTCGTGACGATGCCCGACAAACCGGCAGGCCGCGGGCTACATTTGCAGCAGTCGGCCGTCAAGCGGTATGCCGTGGAAGTCGGGTTGCCGGTTTTGCAGCCCGAAAAATTGAAAGATCCGCAGTTCGTCGAGACGTTCCGGGCGTTGCGGCCCGACCTGGGAATCGTGATCGCTTTCCGGATGCTGCCCGAGATTATTTGGTCGATGCCTGCGCTGGGGACGTTTAACCTGCATGCGTCGTTGTTGCCGCAGTACCGGGGGCCGCGCCGATCAACTGGGCGATTATCAACGGCGAGACGGAGAGCGGCGTCACTACCTTTATGCTGAACCACGAGATAGACAAAGGAGATATCCTGTGCCGGAGCCGTGTCCCGATCGGGCCGGACGAGTGCGCAGGAACCTTGCATGACAAACTGATGGTCGCGGGGACGGATTTGGTCGTCGAGACGGTCGAAAAGATCGCGGCGGGAGACATCGTACCTGTCGGACAGGATGACATAGCGCCTGCCGAAATCCGGGAGGCGCCGAAAATATTCAAAGACACCTGTCGGATCGACTGGAAATCCGACCGCCGGACGGTGTTTAACCTGATCCGCGGACTGAGTCCCTATCCGGTCGCATGGAGCGAACTCCGCAGGGACGATGCGGCTCCGCTTGCCGTCAAGATTTACCGTGCTCATCCCGATCCGGATGCGGGAGCGGGGTGCGCTCCCGGAACGATCCTTTCCGACAGAAAAACCTTTCTGAAAGTAGCCTGTGCGGACGGATACGTTTTTCTCGACGAACTGCAGGTGGCCGGTAAAAAGCGTATGCCCGTAGCCGATCTGCTGCGCGGTTTTCAGCGAATCGACGCTTGCGTATTCGTGTAGGGAACAGAAAATGCCGCCGTCGTATTTACCGGGCGGATATATCTTTTCGTGTTTTCCGTCGGGCGTTATTCCTTCGATAGCGATATCGTATTGCTGGTTTTTATGATCGTTTGAGTAAAATTCGATTTGGGCGGTGCCGTCCGGGCCGATTTGCAGATAAGGGTTCCAGTACAGCGTCGTCCGGATATCGGGTTTTTCGTCGGCGATCTTTTCGGGTGTGTCGTATATCGGACTGTAAAATTCCACGCTTTCGGCATAACCGATTCGTGCGATACATTTTAATCTCAGAGCCGACCGTCGAAACACCTTCTTTTAAAATTATCTCTATATGATTTTGACATTCGCCGCTACCGGATAAAGACATTATTTCTGTTGTCCTTACATTGCTGATATACAAAACGTCATCAATTATATAGTGAGCTAAATCGCTTATAGCACAACGCGTCCATTAAGCGATAAAGTAACAGGAGCGTAAAAATGACCGAACGATCCAATGCCTTTCGGCAACCCTCTCCTTTTTTCAGAAACAGTCCGTCCCCCACCCTTACAACCGAAGGCAGGAATACTATATAATTATACAGGGACATTGGTTTGTACTTAGCGAGCGCGGTTGTATCGTATAGCGTACCGTAACTGTTCGCCTTTGGTTTTCTAGGGTCCACAGCCCTTACGACTGCCCCCGGGAGTTCGTATACCTTCTCTCCGTTCAAATCGAGAAGACCTTTTTTCGTATTTTCGAGATAGCGGTTCATTGCGTTTTTTTTCCGTTTCCGGTTCGAAAGGATTCTTTCTCAGGAAGGCAGGTCTCGGATAGGATTCTTCGATGGCAACCGCCTGCACGGGCTTTCCCCTCCTGGTCTTCGCCGTCACCATGAACAGGGTGGTGTCCCGGAAGTCGAGCCCGTCGATCAGGAAGTTTCCCCGTTCGTCTGCGACCGCGGTTCCGAACACGTTTTCTCTGTTAAGGGCTACGGCGGTCACCCTGGCCAGCGGCGCGTCCTTTCCCATCATTCCGGTCACGTGTCCTGCGATGAACTGCCCGTGCTCGCAAAACCGCTCGGGCCTGAACGCGGCGGTGTCGGCGATCTTCGCGAAGTCGAACCTTTCTCCACCCGCGCGTACGCATGAGCAGATCCCTGTGATGCCTGGTCGCAGGGGATTCGTCGCGGAAGTAATACCCCGGATTGCGGACATATCCTCGTATGTCGGAAGTCATCAGCAGGTTCGCGCGAATGTCCTCTCCGAGCGAATCGGTCGCGACGGTTTTCCTGTCCGTCACGCTGACCGAGCAGTCTGCCCCCAGCGGCGTCGAGTCAGCCGCAGTCAGCCTGATCCGGATAACGACCTTCTGCCTGGGCTCGTAGCGCGGTTTGTCGGAGGCCGCCTCCCACCTTTCCCGGTCGTGCGGATGGGCCACGAACAGGATTCGCTCGCTGCGCGTCCTGAGCGAGCTGTCGATCAGCACGAGGTGGAGTATTCCCTCGGGTATCGAATCGGTCTTCCACCGTCCGGTCGGATTCATCGGGTTCAGGTTTTGTATTCCGATGCATTTTCCACGGACGTGCGCGACGACGGTCATGGGTTCGAACTCCTTGTCCGGATCGCGGTTTACCCGGTAACGGACTTCGTCCGGGGTCTGCACGGCCGCGAGCGCATACCCGTCGTCGTCGACTTCAGGGAGCTCTATGCGCAGCGTATCCCCCGTGCGCGCCGCCACGGTCGCAACGTAGCGTTCCCCTGTCCTCGGGATGATCAGAAACGATCCCATTCCGTCGTGCTCGCTGGCGAAGCGGGCGACGGTATCCCCGCCCTTAGTCGTTACGACGCCTTCGACCTCGGCCGTGCGTGCGTCCGATCGTTCGGCCCTGAAAGCGACGATCTGCGGCACGCCGGGCACGAGGTCTCCCCCCTTCAGGCATAAACTTTACGGCCACGCGCACGGAGTCTTCGGGAAAGAAGAACTCTTTTTTGAAGAAGAGCTCGCCCTGGTCTATCGCGGTGCTTACGTACCCTCCTTGCCGTATGGAATCGGGCGGCAGGTCTACGAATACGGCTCCTGTTACGGTGGTTTTCTGCTGCGCTCCGGATATTCGTTTACCATTGCGGTCGAACACCTCGAACCGGACGTTTACGTCCGGATAGGGTTCGCTGTCCGGGCCGGTGAATCGCACGATGGCCTGGGGGGTTCCGTTTTTTGGATCGGTGTATGTTACCGCGGCGTCTACGCGTCCGGATAGGGAGTTTCCGATGCGGATGTTCCTTTGGAAGAAGAATGCGGGGTCGAAGTTCGTCATCCATCCGGTGTATGCCCGGAGCGTATAATCCCCTGCGGGGAATACGTGTGGAATCTCGAAGTTGTTGGCGAAACCGCACGAATCCCGCTTTATTTTCTTTGCGAGCACGGTTTTTCCTTTCCGGTCTACGATGTCTACGTATATGAAGTTGGACAGGGTGTCCGTCCTGTGCTCGGTCGCATCCACGAGGTATGCCTTGAACCAAATTTTGTCACCGGCCCCGTAGTAGGGTTTGTCCAGATGAAGCCACAACTTCTCCTGATGGCGGGCACGCTCCGCCTGGAGAAAATCGACGATACGAAACGGAATCTCTGTCGGATCGACGGCCCGCAACGGATCGACGAAAGAATCGATAATAAAATTAAGAAATATCGGAGAGTTGTTTTCATATTTCGCATAATTATTTTTATATTCATAGTGAAGTTAATTAATATTACCGAATATTGCAAAGCGCTTCTATTAAATTGCGTATTTCGACACGAGGGTGCTGTATAAACAAAAAAAAGCCTGCATGAATCGCACATGCAGGCCCTTGTTCCCGAACAGATAAACTATCGGCGGACGTTATAAGCCGGGTTAAAGCAGTTGGAATTTGTAGAGTTTTGCGCCGTCGTCGGCGATGCTGACGCCGTAGACGACATTCTCGTCTTCTTGATAATAGATTTTGGTCAACGGTTTGTCCGATTCGTAGCAGGCGACCGGATTGCCGTTCCAGTCGAAGACCATCAGGTAGTCGCAGTCGTCGACGCCGGCCCGGTGTTTCTCAATGGATTTACCCGAATAGATGGCGCAGAAACGGTCGTTCCCCGCCGATACGTCGTAAATCCGTTTTTGTTGGTGCGGCGTATGCTGACTACCTCGCCTTCGATCACGACGTCCGCATAATGGAAATCGAGGCTGCATACGTTGACGATCGAGTCGTTGCGGATCGCGCTGATGTCGATCAGCCCGCCGTTGTAGTTGACGTAGACGAGGCGCCGGTGGTCGGGGCTGATGGCGAGCCGACCGCTGAGACAGATCCTGCTTTTGATGTGGTTGTCCAGTTTTCGGTACTCTTCCCGCACCGGGTATTCGCCGAAAAACCGGACGCTGCTGTCGGCCGTATTATAATACAGGTACATTCCGCCGTCGACACATCCCGTGAAGATAACGCACCGGTCGCCCCGACGGCTGAAATATAGGGACCGTATTCTTTCGGAGCAGGGAAAAACGCTGGACGGAATCTCCGTTTGACGAGATTTCGATCACATAACGCTTGTTGCTTTCGACGGCCGTAATTTTCCCGTCTCCGGATGGAGAGAAAGCCGACATTTGCAGTACTTCGCCCGGCCCATTGCCTTTCCGCAGCAGCACTTTCCGAGTGTTGTCTCTCAGATCGACCGAAATAACGACGTCCTTCGACCCCTGGCACTGTACGAAAACCACCGAATCCCGTACGGCGATGGCTTTCGGCAGGAAAGCCTCGCTGCTATCCAAATCGAGCACTTCGGTTCCTGTAATCGGCATGACGGAACCGAAATACTCGACGGGGCTTCCGGAAGCCTTTTATCGTTTTGACAGGCGGAAAATAAGGATGCGCACAGACCGGCGCAGACGAGGGTGCGCAGGGTGATCATTTGTTTCGCATGCCTTCTGTAGCTGAATCCGGTTCACTTCCTGTCCCATGTATTATGCAATAACCAGACACATTTTCACATTCTCCGGAACCACCGCTCTCCGAATCGGCCAAAGCCTCTATATTTTTATGGAGCAGATTAACTGTTTCCGTGCTCTCATCCGACGAAAAAACGAAATAGGATACGACGGATACTACTAAGAACAAACTAACGATAGCTAAATACCAAGTTTTTTCATTTTTATTAAAATTGCACTACAAAAGTGCCTAAGACTCTGATCTTTTTATTCCTTTTTTGTTCCTTTTTTATGCCGTTCAGAATTTATATTATTACATTTGTCTCCACAGATACTATCTAATAACTTAAATATATGAAAATAAGATTAGGAATAAGTTTAGTCGTGGCTATTATTGCCGTTGTGGGATTACTGTACCTGCAATATGTTTGGATTCAAAAGTTATATTTGATTGAACAAAATCGTATTCGAATTACAGCACTCTCCGTGTTGGATGTTGTAATGGCAGATGAACTTGTAACAAGCAGTCTTGAATGGAAAAAACGGTATTTTGACAGAGGCAAAACCCTTCCTCATTCTACGATTTCTTATGATATTGAGGGTTTGGAAATTGTTGTGATTCGAGAAGGGTTTCCTAAAATCAGAAAAGTATGATTCGAGAGATGAGTTTTTCGTTTTCAGCGATGGAATTTAGCCAGATACCATTTCAGCGGAATGAACCTTTCTCGATTGGATTCTGCCTATGCAAAACATTTGGCAAAGTACGATATCAAACTGCCGTATGTTATCGAAAAGATAGACTGTGCGACGCAGAAGCCTATCGGGGCGACTGTCAGTCGGGAGGTCAGCAAGAATTACGGGCTCGTGACCGATTCGCTGCCGTTGGGGATCGACGGCAAGGCCGCGTTGGTCGTCCGTTTCGACAATTCGTATTCGGCGATGTTCCGCCATATGCAGCGTTTTCTGGTGTCGTCCATCGAGATCGTCGTAATTCTCATTCTGATCCTGTACTTCTTGATCTATACGATATTTTATCAGAAACGGGTGTCCGAACAACTCAAGAACATGTCGCACGAGATGAGGAATCCGATTGCGTTCTTACAGCGGGTGCTGGATTCGCTGCCCGATGTCCAGCGGCGGAGCAGCCAAAATGAAAAAAAGAGCTAAAAAGTGCAAATAATCATTGATATACTGTATTTTATGTGGTATCAGATTCGGGAATGACTTTTTAATTTGTCTTAATCCGTTGCAAGTTTCTTCGGGATATATGGGAACATTTACGGGAATTTATTATACCTTTGCCGCATAACCGAAAAAGCAACGCAGATGAAAGTAACCGTGTATCTGAAGAAATGCTCCCCAGAGACCTCGAACATCTGTTTCCGGGTCAGGGAGAAGAGTGTGGACATAAAAGTGGTCTCTCCCTTTGAGGTACAGGACAGGTATTGGGATTCTGATACCCTAAGCTACAGGCGCACGACGGCTGTTCCTGCCGCCGAGCAGAAACGGCTGCCGGAACAGATCGCCGCCATCATAGAGCGGGCGGAGAAGACCTTTTCGGACAAGGCGGACAGCAGGTGGATGAAGCAGGTCATCGAGGATGTGCTGTACCCTGCCCGCGCCTTCGAGCGCAACCATCCGAACCTGCTTGCCCGCGTCCATGAGTATCTGGAGAAGTTTGACGGCGCGGAAAGGACCAAGGAACACATCATACGCTTCGAGCGCAGGATGTCGCGCTACCATGACTACCGGCGGGAGATACTGGGCGAGACGGACTTCACCCTCTTCGTGGAGACGGTCACGCTGGAGCAGATGAACGATTTCCGGGATTATGTCGTAAACGAGTACAGGCTGCGGCAGGAGCATCCAGACTTCTATGCATCCCGCACGCTCATCAACCACCGTCCGAGGCCGCTTTCAGGCACTACCGTCATCAACATCATGAACCTCTTCTGTACCTTTCTGCACTGGTGCAAGAAGATGAAGTATTCCGACAACGAGGTCTATGCGCTCTACGGCTGCAAGGAGCCGACCTATGGTGATCCTTTCTTTCTTACATCCGAAGAGAGGAACATCCTTTATAATGCGGACTTGAGCGACAACCCGATGCTGGCCGTCATCCGTGACATCTTCGTGTTCCACTGCTATGTCGGCTGCCGCGTGGGTGACCTTTACAGGCTCACGCGGACAACATCATCAGGACGGTCTTTCTGGAATACATGCCGCAGAAGACGAAGAAATGTCAGGCGAAGACCGTCAGGGTGCCGCTGCACGAGAAGGCTTTGAAGATACTGGAACGCTACGATGCCAATGCCGACAGACTGTTCCCGTTCAAGCAGATACACACCTACAACCTCGGCATACGGGAGCTGCTGAAGCGCTGCGGAATAGACCGGACGGTGACCATCCTCGACACGCACGGCTACAACACCGTGCAGAGACCTTTGTACGAGGTGGCCAGCAGCCATACGGCACGCAAGACATTCGTAGGCAATCTGTACAAACAAGTACCCGACCCGAACCTGATAGCCTCCCTATCGGGACACGTGGAGGGCAGCAGGGCGTTCAACCGCTACCGCACGATAGACGATGACATGAAGCGAAGGCTTGTGGACATGATAGATTAGACAGAAAGGAGGACTTACATATGAAAGTGACCGCATTCATCCGGAAGACCGCCGCCAAGAACAACATCACCGACCAGGCACGGGTCTATTTCCGTGTCCGGGACATCGGCGGAGTGGGCATCGAGGCCGCGAGCGAACTGTCCATCAATCCCAACCACTGGAGCCCGGAACGGCAGGGCTACAAGCCCCGCGTGGCCCTGGTGTCGGAGGAAAAGAAGATGGCCTTCGACAAGGACGTGCAGCAGATCACCCATCTCATCACGAAAGAGTACCACCGGGGAGTGGACGGCAACTGGCTCAAAAGGGGCTGATAGAGGAATACCACCATCCCGGCATCAACGCGAGGGGCGGCAACAAGGCCGACGAGTACCTGCTCTCGTTCCAGATACGGAAATACGTCGAGGAAACACCGCTTGCGGATGAAAGCCGGAAACACCATCTCGACAATCTCAACAGGTGCTGCGCTACGAGCGTTTCCGCCACGAAGTTCTGCACCAGAGAGGGCTTCCACCTGTGCATCGACACCGTCACGGCGGACGACATCAGGGACTTCAAGTTGTGGATGCAGGAGGAACACAAGTACGTGGACATGTACCCCGTATTCTACCGGAATGAGGTACGCCGCAACGTCGAACAGAAGCGTTCCGAGAACAGCATGTCAGGAAGCCTGTACCGCATCCGTACCGTCATCAAGTGGTGCATCAAGCGCGGGCTGACAAGGAACAATCCCTTTGACCAGTACCAGATTACACAACCCATGTATGGCGACCCGTTCTACCTTACCCTTGAAGAGAGAGACAAGGTGTATTATGCCGATTTGAGCGGAATGGGTGCCACCTATCCGGTCTATCGTGACATCTTCATGTTCCAGTGCCTGATCGGCTGCCGTGTCAGTGACCTGAACCGGCTGACCAAGGCGAATATCGTGGACGGTTTCGTGGAGTACATCCCCCAGAAGACGAAGATGGAACATGCCAATACAGTGCGCGTGCCGCTCAACCAGAAGGCATTGGACATACTGGAACGCTACAAGGATCTGGAGGACGCCCTGCTCCCCCGCTTCTCGCACTTCGGCTACAACAAGAAGATAAAGGAGATTCTCAAGTACGTGGGCATCGACCGCAACTGTCATAGTCCTCGACCCCAAGACAAGTGAGGATGTGGCAAGACCTTTTTATACGAGGGCATCTACCCATACGGCGCGCAAGACCTTCATCGGCAACCTGTACAGGCAGGTCAAGGACCCGAACCTGATAGCCTCCATGTCGGGACATTCGGAAGGGAGCCGGGCCTTCGCACGGTACCGCAAGATTGACGACGAGATGAAGAAGGAGCTGGTAAACCTTTTAGACTGATTTTGTCATTTCCCTTATCTTTAGATATCAACCTGTAAAAATACAATATGAATATGGACGAGCAGAAATTGACATACGAACAGTTCAAGGCTGACATCCTACAGTGGAAGGACGCACACAGGGAGGAATACCCCGCTTCGCGAAAATGATGGCGGACGGGAACGAGATGCAGTACCTTGCCGTATGCCGGGCCATCTTCAAGCAGCTGCCCGGAATCAGGCGGGAATGGCAACAGTCATGGTGTGACGACAGCACGGACGGCTTCAGGAACATAGGACTCCATTTCAAGGAGAACGCGGTGCCTGGGCAAATCGTGGAACTGTACAGGAAACAGAGGGGAAGAAGCACAGCCCCGCCTCCGACCACTTTCTGGGGCAGAATGAAATACATTTTCAGACAGAGCCTGAGAAAACGCTGCGTGACCACTGTCCGCCCCTCTTGTATTGAGCTGGCTGTATTACGGCAAGAGCTTCGAGGCCATGGTGGACATGGTCAGCAGGCAGGCCGGGCATCCCAAAGCAGGGAACGCCGAGAGGATGGGCTGTTCCATTGTCGTCAGGCAGATTATCGAGGTGTCCATAAAGAACGGCTTCCGCACGCAGGAAGACTGGGACAGCCACTTCGCCATGAAAGTGCCATCGAGAAAGGCAGCATCGGCGAATGGGCTTTGCAGTCCTTAAAGGACGGGATGGGCGGCGGTGATACCGAAGGCAGCCCGGCAGCAACGGAGTCCGTCAGCGGTACGGTGCCGCAGGCGCAGCGGACGGTAGGAAAGAAAAAGATACAGGAGTGGCCACTTGCGGATTATCTCAAGTGCGGAAACAGGGAGGAAGTCCTGCAATGCATCCGCCGTTTCGTCTCCATAAACACGAGCGCGTCCACCAGGCACTGCCGTTCTATGTGCTGAAAAACCTGCAGCTGGTGGCCGGGATGCACGCCGCAAAAGGAATATAGCGTGGGAATGGCACTGCAGTTCCCCGACCTGCCATCGCTGAAAAGCGAAAGCGCCATACGGCAGGCGGTCGGCTTCCTGAAGGCGGCAAAGCATGTCATCAAGGACGGGAAAGATCAGATGGCACCTCTTATCGAGAGTGATGAGAACCGAGACCTGTACCGGACATTGGCAGCGGAAATCAGAGAAATCAGCTGCCGATGATGAAGCGGAAACTGTGGCCGGATAGGGCAAAACGAGCCGTTTTACATAGACACACAGACTTGAATTGTCATGACAATTTAAGACAAAGCATTATATATCAATCCGTTTCAATTCGCATATACTTTTGCACCGTCAATCCTCTTCCCGGGGATAGGCGGTGCTTCTCTTTTACAAGCCATCGGAAGGGAGGCGTCAGGGAACTTTTGAAGATGGTCATCACAAAATTCAAAAACTGATATTTATGATCACCATAGAAAGTCTGGTCGAACAGGGCGCGAACGTGAAACTGGAAGTCACGCCCGCCGACCTGAAGATGTTTGCCGAGGCCATCGTGCAGCGCACCATCATGGCACAGCAGGAGGAACGGGCGCCGCCATGAAGCGTGAGGCGGAAGAGACTTGGCTTAATACGAAACAAGTCCGTGAGTTGTTGAACGTGTGCGATGGCACACTCAACCTGTGGGCGAAGCGCGGCTACCTTGTCCCCGTCAAGGTGGGCAACAAGAACATGTATGCCAGGTCGGATGTCCGGCGTGTGCAGACGGGAGGGAAATCCGAGAGTGTGACATCCTATTGCAAGAAGAGAAATGGCTGACATGACACACACCCGACTTGAACTGTGCAACATGATCCGCATGGAGGCGGAACATATCTGATGATACCGGGTTCCCCTGGATGTCTTTCCGCAGGCCGTGCAGTCCGTCATACTCGACATGGACCGGTACGA
>VOFD01002885.1_pt1 | contig 39677 bp, 39 predicted proteins | sample 5384101 | NCBI WGS metagenome assembly VOFD01 (sample SAMN12384723, study PRJNA508395) | human gut metagenome | isolation source: healthy gut C | host: Homo sapiens
TCTGCTCGTCGTTCAGGTCGACGACACGCAGACGTATGGCCGTAGGCTCATCCGTCGGGGCGCTCATCTCATCGATTGCAGCGGCCATGGTCTGGGCATTCATACCGTAGAGCGACAGCACCTGTGACGTGGCGGTGGTCGTATCACGCATGATGTCGAGCAGGGCGTGGGCCGTCGAGACGTTGCGTACGGCGCCGCTCTCGGCCAAAAGATGGTCGCGGTACTCCTTGTAGAAGTTCTCGGGCAGGGTATCCTCATCCTGCGGCTGCGACTTTATAAGGTTCTCGATGCGCAGCGGCAGCTGGAATATCTCCCAATCCTTCAGGTGTGACGCCAAGGCCCGATAACCCATCGAGCCCTCCTCGCGCAGAATCTCGAGCGCGAGATGATCCTTATATGATTGCCGTATGTCGGCCTTCGTCGTGTCGAACGTAACGCGGGCTAATACGGCCTCCAAAGTCTTCGATATTCTGATCTCCATAATGGTCCGTTTATGTCGTTTTTCGGCAATATAACGGATAAGCATATCTCGATATTATGTTAAATGGTAATCGGTATATCTATCGCTTTATCTTTCAGATAGATCGATGACGTATTTTTTGCGCGGAGGCATTGTTGCTGCCGGTTGTATAAAACAACGCCGTCGAATGTCCTATATCTCCATTCGACGGCGTAGAATGCTTCCACGTGCTGCGGCGTGGCTATACGGCGGCTCCGGCCTCGTATGCCTCGCGCATGGCGGGCGTGGACTTGACCTCTCCCGGCTGCCATACGCCGAGTCCGTATATGATGCCGCGCTCGACGGGGTTGTCCAGACAGTTTAGGAACCCGCGCAATACGGCTACCGTGGGCTGCATGCTCTCCACATCGCGTTCGGCGGCCGTCATGATAAGGTAGAACTCCTTGTCGGACATCTCCGTATAGCGTGCGCAGCAGCGGTCGATCAGGGTCTTGAGCTGGGCACTCACCGAGTAGAAGTAGACGGGTGTGGCCATAACAATGACGTCGGCATCGAGCATCGCCTCGATGATCTCGGCCGCATCGTCCTTCTGCGGGCATGGTTTTCCCGTGGTGCAGACACCGCAGCCGACGCAGTAGTTGACATGTTTGTCGCGCAGGAAGATCTTGCGCACCGCGTGACCTGCATCTGCGGCTCCCCTGCATGAACTGGTCGCACAGCGTATCGGAGTTGCCTCCGCGACGCGGCGAGGATGAGATGATAAGAACTTTCTTAGCCATGATGATATCTGTATTTTTTACGATGCAAATATACTCTCCATCACGATGCTGTTACGTACCGCCATTACGGGTATTGTTACCATTTTCATCTCCGGGCATCACTTTTTCGGTACGACCAGCACGGCATCGGCATAGAGCGTACCCGATACGTCGCCGCCGTTGTCGAACTCGACGTATGCCGGAGTATCGGCACGCAGGTCATATTCACCGAGGCTGATCCATTCGCCTGCGGTTTGGCCGTGGATGGTGATGGCGTCGTAGTCGAGTGTTATACGGTTGAGGTTGGCGCCGTCGCTTACGGTCAGCTGCGAGGTTTCGACATGCCGCCGCGCTTGCTGTAATATGTGTAGACGGTATATCGGCCGTCGCGCTTGACGCTGAAGGGGAAGCGCAGGCTCGCTGCGGCCCGACGGTTCGAGCTTGTAGAGCGAGGGCCCGTAGCCGCCGTATATGTTTACACGCTGCCATTGTGATCCTGCGGCAGGCTCCACGGCCGTGTCGTCGACCATGATGTCGGGAGCCGTACCGTCAAGCAGAGGATCCCTCGTCATACATGCGCTGTATCTGTCGTACGTCTACCTGTTGCACATCCGTGCCGCCGTCGATGGCCAGACATGCGGCCTTGGCGGCGCTCTGCCCCAGAACCATGAATACCGGCTCCATACGTATCGAGCCGTAGGCTATGTGGCTTGCCGAGAGACATACCGGAACCAGCAGATTGGTGCACTCCTCGCGTTTGGGCGTGATGAGCGGTAGGATACGGGGTAGGGCGACCCGATGCCTCATCTGTACGTCACCTTCGTTCTTGACCATGGCCTTGCCATCCTTGTGGATGACGATACGCTGGCAGTTGTGCGAATCCATCGTGTAGGCCGCCATGCCGACGCCGTCATCGACCGTAGTGCGGTTCTCGCAGTCGGCCTGCGTGGCGACATATTCGCCAACCATGCGGCGGCTCTCGCGTATGTATAGCTGCGGCGTCCAGTGTCCGTTGTCGGTGTACTCGTCTTTCGGGAGACCCCAACGCAGCATCTCGTTGCGCATCTTCTCGGGTACGCGCGCGTCGTGGCCGATGAAGTAGAGCAACCCTAAGGTATAGCTTAAATGGGCATCGAATATCTGCTGTCGCTCGCGGTACGATGCCTCGGGATAGCTGTGGTTCATGCCGATCATGTCGGTCGAGAAGCCTCCGTTGTTGTTTATGTCGGTCTTGCGGTTGGGCATGGGGCTGATGTGCATGTACGAGCCGAGGTTGTCGCTGCCGTTGGCCTTGATCAGACGCAGCAGAAGCTCATAGCGCGTCGAGTCGTAGTCGGCGGGACGCTCGATGGGGATGCTGTTCTCAGCAACGTCTGTAAGGCATATACGGAAATTGTATGCCTGCACCTTGTCGTCACCGCTGCCTTCGGCGGCAAGCGTGCCGTCCGAGATGCCCCATAAGAGTCCGCTCGTACTGTCACCCTCGATGACGTAGGGATCCACGCCGTCGGGGAACTGGTGCGTGGGGCGCATGTGTACGCCGTTCCAAGTCTCGCCATAGGTGGCGTTGTCCTCGCGTCCGACCACATACGTGACACCCGCACGGGCCATGAGGTCTCCTTCGTACGAGCAGTCGATATACTGTTTTGCGCGGACGACGGTACGGCCGAAACATTTGTCGGTATTCTGCAGGCGGATCGACTCGATGCGCGTGCCCTGCTTGTCGGTGCTGAGGATACGGTGTCCGTAGAGCACGTCGACACCGCCGCGCGTGATGTAGTCGTTGAAGATGTCGAGTGCGACACTCGGTTCGAAGATCCACTTCTCGAGTTCGCCGTAGTGTTGTCCTACGCGGCGGTAGAAATCGAGCGAGAGGCCCCTCGACGGCCTGTTTGTTGCCTATGTCGGTCTGGCCGAGGCCTCCCGACGAAAGACCGCCGGCGCGGTGTCCGGGTTCCACGACGACGACCGTCTTGCCCCTGCATGGCGGCCGAGTAGGCGGCGATGACGCCCGCCGACGAGGCCCCGTAGACGCAGATGTCATATTCGACGGTGTGGGTGCAGCCGCCTGCCGCAAGCAGGGGCGCAAGTGCGAGTAAGAGTAGAGATTTTTTCATAGAGGGTTGGTGTTTGGACAAATTTACAAAAAAAATATCTTTGCGTCCATCACTGCGTCAGCTTAATGAAAGCCTCGGTGGTCGTCAAGGTGCGATTTTGACGCTCGGGAAATAATGCGTATCTTTGCCTCTGATGCCGCCTGCATCGGTGCGGATTGCGATTGATGTGGAAACCGGCGTTGAAACAGTTTGACAATGAGCAGCATACCATTGGCCGAGCGGCTCCGTCCGCAGACCCTCGACGAGTATATCGGGCAGACGCATCTGGTCGGGCCCGACGGCGTTTTCCGTAAATTCCTTTGAGACAGGGAATGTGCCGTCGTTTATACTGTGGGGCCCCCGGGTGTCGGCAAGACCCATTGGCCAAGCTGGTGGCAAACCAGCTGAAGCGTCCGCTATATACGCTTTCGGCCGTGACGTCGGGCGTGAAGGAGGTACGCGAGGTAATCGAGTCGGCGCGCAAGCAGAGCCTCTTCAACCGGAAGGCGGCATTCCTGTTCATCGACGAGATCCACCGCTTCAACAAGAGTCAGCAGGATTCGCTGCTGGGAGCGGTCGAGCAGGGTATCGTGACGCTCATCGGCGCCACGACCGAGAACCCCTCCTTCGAGGTGATCTCGCCGCTGCTGAGCCGCTGTCAGGTATATATCCTCAAGCCGATGAGCGACGAGGAGCTCTCGACGCTGCTGCACCGTGCCATCACCGCAGACGAGGAACTCAGCCGCCGTAATGTGAAGGTTACGCAGACCGAGGCGCTGTTCCGTTTTTCCGGGGGCGATGCCCGCAAGCTGCTCAATATCCTCGACATCATGGCTGGGGCCACGTCGGGCGACATCGAGATCACTGACGAGAGTGTCACGGCATGCCTGCAACAGAACATAGCGCTCTACGACAAGAACGGCGAGCAGCATTACGACGTCATCTCGGCCTTCATCAAGTCGGTTCGCGGAAGCGATCCCAATGCGGCGATATACTACTTGGCGCGTATGCTGGCCGGAGGCGAGGAGCCGCGGTTCATAGCGCGTCGACTTGTGATCCTCGCCTCGGAGGATATCGGTCTGGCGAACCCGAACGCCCTGCTCCTTGCGAATGCCTGTTTCGATACGGTCCACAAGATCGGCATGCCGGAGGCGCGCATAACCCTTGCCGAGACCACCATATACCTTGCGACGAGTCCCAAGAGCAACTCGGCATATATGGCCATAAATGAGGCCCTGAGTTTCGTGTCGCACGACACGACGAACCGACCCGTGCCGCTGCACCTGCGCAATGCTCCCACGAAGCTGATGAGCGAGGCGGGATATGGCAAGGGATACAAGTATGCGCACGACTTTGCAGGCGGATTTGTCGAGCAGGAGTTCCTGCCCGAGTCGATCTCGGGAAAACGGTTCTACACGCCCAATACGCAGAATCCCTCGGAGGCGAAGATTGCCGAACGCATACGCACGCTCTGGGGCGACAAATATTCCAAATAACGTATGTCATGCGCTCGCGGATGCGGGCGGTATGTATTTTGCTCAACCAAGAATAAAATCCCGAAACACATGAAACGAATACTTTTATCTCTGCTGGCGCTTGCGGCGGCTCTGGGCGCGACGGCGGCCACGGCCGGAAAACAGACGCTTCTGTATGCCGTCAAGGATGCTGACTCGCTCTTTCTGGACCACTATGTGGCCGACGTCGAGGGCCAGCGTCCGTGTATGATCTTTGTCTTCGGCGGAGGCTTCGCCGGCGGCGAGCGCGACAACAAACAGTATATTCCCTACTTCGAGTTTATGAACGACCACGGCTACGACGTTGTCTCGATAGATTACCGTCTGGGGTTGAAGGATGTCTCGGGCGCGGGCGACATGTCGGTGCGCGAGATGGTGACGCTCTTCAACAAGTCGGTCCGTATGGCTGTGGAGGATCTCTTCAGCGCCACGCTCTTCGTACTCGGCAAGGCCGACGAGTGGGGACATAGACCCGCACATGATCGTCACGTGCGGCTCCTCGGCGGGTGCCATCACCGTCCTGCAGGCCGAAAACGCCCTCTGTAACCGCAGCGATACGGCCGAGGTCATGCCCGAAGATTTCGATTATGCGGGTGTCGTGTCATTTGCCGGGCGGTCTTCTCGGTGGATGGCGCGCCCGAGTGGAATCGTTGCCCTGCACCCGTTATGATGTTCCACGGCAGTGCCGACAATCAGGTGCCATTCGAGAAGGCATCGGTATTCGGGGTGGGATTCTACGGTTCGAAGTTTCTGGTCAAGCAGTTCGACAAGCGGCAATGGCCCTATTGGTTCTATACGGTGGAGTACCAGAACCACTCGATGGCCGTTACGCCCATGCGCGACAACCGCTACGAGATCCTCGCCTTCCTCGAACAGATGGTGCGCGACCGCCGCCCGATGCAGGCCGTGACTGAGGTGCGCAGCGAGGACTTCCCGCCATGCAAAACACGGTTCAAGGTCATGGACTACGTACGCGCCAACTATGCCCGTTAGCAGGCGGCAAAGTGATGAAACCCGAAAATAGAGACTCTAATAACGACTTATGAAACGCATAGGTGTCATTTCCGACACGCACGGCACCTTCGACGACGTGCTGAAACACTTTCTTGAGGATGTGGATGAGATATGGCACGCCGGAGACTTCGGGTCGCTGGAGACGGCGGACGCCATCGCCGCATTCAAACCGCTGCGTGGCGTTTACGGCAATGTGGACGGCGGCATGATGCGCCGCGTGTATCACAGTTCGGCATTCTTCGAGTGCGAGAAGAAACATGTGCTCATGACCCACATCGGCGGCTATCCGCGCCACTATTCGCCTCCAGCACTGCAACTCATACAGGGCGCCCGGCCCGATGTCTTTGTGGCGGGACATTCGCATATACTCAAGGTGATGTTCGATCCCGTCTACCGCCTTCTCTATATCAACCCCGGGGCGGCAGGAGAGTACGGCTTCCATAAGGTACGCACGGCCGTGCGTTTCACCATCGACGGCGACGACATGCGCGATATGGAGATCGGCGAGTGGCCGCGCCGCGGATGATCCTCCGAGGCGGATATGAAAGACGGGTGCGATTCTTCGAGGAATCGCACCCGTCTGCTTTGCAGGGTGGAGCTGGGCTATTTTACTATCAACTCGCTGTATGCTCGGTCGGCAAGTGCGGTGAGCAGGGCGCGTGCCGATTTCCACTCTGCGGGCGCGATGATCGCCTTGTTGATCTTCACGTTCCGCGTGACGGTGGCCTTGCTGCCGTCGACCTCTATGCGGAGCGTCACCTCGCCAACAGGGTTCGAGAGCTTCAGCTCGCGGCTCGGCGTAAGGATACGGCCGTCGGTGGTTATGGTAAACGTCACCTCGTCGTCGCACACGTAGGGCATCTCGAAATATTGCCTGCGCTCCGTTCCCAGACGCGACATACCCCATGACTCGGCAAAGCCTACCGACGGGAGTTTCACCAGACGGTATCCCGAGTGGTCGGCTACGCTGACTGCGGGTGATGTCGGCTGCGTTGAGGTGTCGCCGCTGCGGTCGGTTTCGACGTTGGCCGAAGAGGTTGCCTCGGTGCCGTTTATCGTAACGGTTACGTCGGCCTTGCGGATATTAGTGCAGGGGGCGAAGTCGATCTTACGGCCGCCGGTTACCGAATATACCTCGTCGCGGTCGCTGCGGAGCTGCAGATCGAGCTGTGCGCCTGAGCCAGAATAGTAGCGGGTGTTGCTGTCAATCGTAACAGCTACGGCGAAACTCTTGATGTCGCGCAGCATCTTGACAGCATGGCAGGCGGGATATACAGCCACCACCTCGGCGTCGATGCCTTCGGCCGAGAGTGCGCGGGCCAGAAGCGTGCATTTCTCCAGATCGGTGCCGTACGCCGAAGCCAATACCTCGGCTGCGGGACGCGTACGATAACCTGTCATGAAGGGCATTACCCCGCTTCGGCCGAGATGCGACCCCATGTATTCGGCGTATGCCTTCAAGGTCTCATCTTTGGATTGGCGGGCAAGACCCGGCACCTTGACTATGTCGCGCTCGGTGCGGGCGATGCGGCTCAGTGCGTCGGCCGTCGATGCAAATGTCGTGGCGCAGAGCGTGGGGCGTCCTTCGCCGTTCTGCGGCGTATAGCCCTCGTCGTAGTACGCGGCGAGGTTGCGGAACTGCCACGGTAGGTATCGCCCGAGCGGCGGGGCTTCATGGCGGGATCGAAACGCAGCTCGGTGCCTGTGGGCACGGTGATCTCTATGCGGCGGTCCTTCACCGAGGCGGCAGGCTCAGTGAGTGTCTCGCACACTTCGAGAGCAGGGTAGAAACCCGCCTTCGTCGAGAGCGTGTAGTCGAGGTGTATTGTTGCCCCGATTTCCAGTCCCGTATGGGTTATGACGGCCTCACGCAGACGGTTGTAGGCTGGAGCGTCGGCCGCGGCGTGGGGCAGAGACTCGTTGACGGCGTTGTCGGGCAGGGGCACGACGGTGCCGTCGGCCTGCGTCGTGTAGGCTTCGTTTATGGTGAGAGTCTGGTATTCGGGATCATACACCACGAACGTCTCGCCGAAGAGGTCGTTGAACGAAGTGTGGGTCTCGAGTTTCAGATCCATCACGCGGCGGTACTGCTGCGAGCCGTCGGCCGCAAGCGTATAGCTTGTGTGGAGTTTTTCGTATGTGGCCTCATCGCCGGCATAGGCGGCCGTGAAGGCCAGAAGGCACAGTATGGTTGTTATGTATCGTTTCATCTTACTCACTCTTTTCGAATACCAAATCGTTTATCTCTTTGAATCCAAGCACCGACTCGCGGAACTGTGTCCAGTCGGCCGCATCGTAAACACGCTTGCCTAGCGATATGCGCTGCTGCAGGTGCAGCGTCGCTCCCGATTGCGAACAGCTGCCCTCGTAATTGACCGTCTGGCCGCCAGCTTCGGCCTCGTACGGCTTGCCGACGAGCGTGTAGCCTGCGGGCAGGGTGATGCTCTCGTCAAGCTCCACAAGACGCGAGGTCGAGTCCTTGAAGGCGTAGCGGCGAGTCTCGGGCGTGAGGCTCACGCGCAGGAAGGTGTAGATCGAGTTGTAGAGTCCCGTCTTGACTATGGGCTGGCATATCATGACGCCGTCGCCAACGGCCGCGTAGTCGGGAATCTCGAAACGCACGGTCATCGACAGCGGCCCCTGCTGGTAGTCGGCGGGGTTCTTGCCTGCATCGTACGACAGAAGACGTGCCTGCGGCGATATGTTGAGCAGCTCGCGCTCGATGGCGGCGCGCACGCGTGCCCGCATGCCCGTAGTGAAGGGACGTCGTGCCGAGGCATCCGACAGCCCTTCGGCCTCGACCGTGAAGCTGCCCGTGATCTTGCCGTTGGCATCGAGACGCGACGCGGCCTTGATGCGGAAGTAGTGGTTCTCGGGTGCCGAGAGGGGTGTAAGACAGAGATCCGACCCCTCGGGTATGCCGGGCAGGAATAGTTCTGCTGCTGCTCGGCGCTACTCCACAGCTCGCGGCTGAAGGGCACCCACGTCGGGTCAAGCGGCATATAGGTGCCGTCGCCGAGCTTCACTACGGCTACGCAGTGGTTGAAGTGGTCGGCCGGTATGGCCTCGATGCGCGATCCGGCCATCGTCATGGCGGGGTAGGCCTCGAAGCCTGCCATGCGGAGCATCGAGATCAGCAGCGCCGCCTTGTCCTTGCAGACGCCGCAGCGGTCGGTGAAGTTGGTGCGGGTGTTGTGCAGGGTGTAGCCCTCGCCCTTGCCCATCGAGATGCCCGAATAACGCATGTTGTCGGCAACCCAGTGTGTCAGCACGGCGATCTTGCGCATCGGGTCGTCAATGCCGCGTATCAGTTCGTCAACCTTGGCCTGCGCCTCGGGCGTGGGGTCAAAGCTGCCGTAGTCCTCGTTTACGCCGTGGAACCAGAGCGACTTGTCGCGCCACGAGTCGGTCGACGAGAGCATCAACTTCGGCGCCACATCGTAGAGGTCGACCATGTTGGGCTCGCGGTCGAACGGACGCGCATCCTCGACCGTGAACGAGTATCTGCCGCCCGTCGGCAAAACGTACAGAAGGCGAGCAGGTGCCCTGATAGAATTCGTACTGTACGTGTTTGCTCTGCGGAACGGATATCGTATAGTTCTTTACCATTGTAGGTTCCGATACCCAGAATGGTACGATGTCGTAGAACTGTCCGCGCATGGGCGGGATGAAGCGTTCGTCGTCCGAGGGCATGCCGTCGAGCAGGGCGTATGTGAAGCCGTGCTTCTCGATCGAGTATTCCACGACGTCGCCGGCCTCCAGAGCGCCGATCTCAATCATGATCTGCCGCGCGCCCCAATATATGGCACGTGCGGGTGCGGCGTAATCCAACGTATTATCGACCGCAATATCGTCTACGGTGCCGTCGGCGCGATATACCTTCACCGAGGTGAATCGAGCGGCCGCCGTGAGCGGGTCATAGTCATATTTCAGGATGCGGTTTGCGAGTGCACCTTCGGCGTTGCCGATGAGTACGGCGCGGTAGATGTCGAAGGCGCCCGATCCGGTCTCGGCGATCTGGACGTTCGTGCGGTCGACAAGACATACGGCGGGACTTGACTTCAGAGTCGTGTCGGCCTCGGCCCGCGCCTTGAGCGGAAGCCACTCCTGTGCCGTCGAGGCGTACCACAGCGGCAGAAGGAGAAACAATAACAATAGTCTCTTCATATATGTTTTGATTATCTGTATTGTCACTTATGGCAGAGTAACGTAGCGTTACGCCGCCCGTCGTGCAAATATACGCAAACTCGGCGGGCGCGTCAAGCGAAAAATCGGTTTGCGTTATCGCATGCAGCCCCCAAAGAACCGAACAATCGAATTTAAGCGAATTTTTATTCCCGTATTCCGGTTTTTTTTCGTGTCTGCGCACATCCCTCTCGTATAAAAAGCGCCGCTGCCCTTACTGACTGTTGGGGCGGCGGCGCTATGTGAGGCGTTACGTGTCGCTGGCGCGAGGCCCTGCCGTCGAGCTACTACCGTATAAACGGACTTAACACCATAACTCTATCCGTAACGTGCGAGACGGGATCCAACATATTGCGCGTAAGCGAGGCCGTGCGTGAGGAGATGTCGCGCCTGCAGGCATCGTTTCCGCCGCAGATAACGGCATCGCTCTCATACGATGCATCGAGGTACATAAGCGACGAGTTGGACAAGATATATTCGCGTACGTTGTGGTGTCTGGCCATATTGCTTGTCTTCGTCTTTCTGGTGAGCCGCGATGTGCGGTATCTCGTGATGATAACCGTAACGCTGGCGGTAAACCTGCTTGTCGCCGTGGTATTCTACAACCTGTTGGATGTCGGCATACACATATATTCGTTGGCTGGAATCACCGTCTCGCTCGGCATCATGATCGACACGGCGATAATAATGGTCGACCACTACAGCTATTACCACAACCGGAGGGTGTTTACCTCGATACTCGGCGCTCTGCTCACGACCATAGGCGCTCTGGGCATAGTGTGGCTCCTGCCCGAGGACCAGCAGGCAAACCTTACGGATTTTTCGCTGGTGATAATCATTAACCTCACAGTGTCGATGATTGTCGCACTGTTGTTCGTGCCGTCGATGATAGACAAGTTCCCGCTCGGGCGCAGCATGACGACGCTGCCCCGCCGCAGCCGCCGGCGCATAGCCCGCATCTCGCGCCGTTACGAACGTTTCATCGCGTGGGGGCGGCGCCACCGCTGGGCTTTTCTCGTGCTGCTTGTATGGGGCTTCGGCATACCTACATTCCTGTTGCCGGAGCGTCTGTCGGACCCGCAAGACGAGAACCCGCCCCTGCATCGGCGTCTTTACGACAAGGTTATGACCAGCCGTTTCGTTACCGAAAACCGCCTTACGCTCGACATGATATTCGGCACGTCGGTCAATCTGTTCAACAAGAAGACCTCGGCATACAGCTATTACCGCAGTCCCGAACAAAAGCGCCTCATAATCAATGCCGGTATGCCGGAGGGGTGTACCGTACAGCAGCTGAACGACGTTGTGCGCCACATGGAGAACTACATAAGCCAATACGACGAGATCGCATCTTTCCACACCAGCGTCAATTCATACGACAACGCTACAATCGAGGTGACGTTCAGGCGTGAATACGAGAATACGTCGTTCCCGTCGCGTCTGAAGCAGGAGATAATCAGTGCTGCGGCCAATTTCGGCGGCGCGACATGGCGCGTGTCGGGTGTCGACGACCAGTATTTCAACAATAATGTGGTGACGAGCTACCGTTCCAATTCGATCCGGCTGCGCGGGTACAACTACGACCAGCTGTCGGAGTTTGCCGACCGTCTGCTCGATTCTCTCAGGCAAAACCGTCGTGTCTCCGAGCCGGAAATCATGGACGGCAACTCCTGGTCTCTGCCTTCAAACGAATTTCACATACGCTACAACGACGAACAGATAGCCGCGGCGGGACTCAACATTTACGATTACTACTCGGCTTTGAGCACCAAGTTGTACAATAGTGGTCTTGCGACTATTTACAATGGTCATGAACTACAGCGTGTGGTCATGGAGTCGGGCGGCCGCGACAGGTTTGACAAATGGAACCTCGAAAACGCTCTGGTGACGGAGACCGATACGCCCATGAAACTGTCGACCGTAGGGTCGATCGAAAAACGGCGCACGGGCATGGCCATACGCCGCAGCCGACAGTCATACGAGATTTCGGTAGGTTTCGACTTCATCGGTTCGTATGAATTGTGCAACCGTCTTGTGGATAAAACCATAAAACAGTTCAACGAAGAGATCCTGCCGCTGCGATTCCGCGCCGACCCCCCGTCATACGGAGGCCGGAACGACTCGAAAAAGACACAGATAAAACTCATATTGCTGGTCATTGCCATCATATACACCATGTGCGCCATAATTTTCGAGTCGCTGCTCAAGCCGCTGGTGATAATCATGATGATACCCATATCGTTCATAGGGGTATTTCTCACGTTCGGATTTTTCGACTTCCGCTTCGATCAGGGAGGCTTTGCGGCTTTCGTATTGCTTTGCGGCATCGTGGTAAATGCCGGAATATACTTGATAACGGAATATGACGAATGCCGCCGTACCTCTTCCAAGCAGGGGTTGCAGCTCTATCTGATGGCCTTCAACCACAAGATCGTCCCAATATCGCTCACCATACTCTCGACGATACTTGGCTTGGTGCCGTTCCTTTACGACGGTCCCGAGGAAGTGTTCTGGTTCGCCTTCGCCATGGCTGCCATCAGCGGCACGGCGTTCTCGATTCTGGCCCTGATAATTTATCTGCCCATATTCATGCCCTTGGGGGAGAGAAAGTCAACGGAAGTGTACATGATTATGGAACCCGTAATGTACGTAGCGACGTCGGCCCCAACCGGTCGGCATAGCGATACAAAATACCGTCGATTACATCGTTTGTTACGCGCCGGTTGGTTCAAACATGCAGAACTTATTAGCAGTAATACCATGCCTAAGCAGAAACTATCGCTTATTGTCCTGATGACATCTCTTCTTATTGCGGCAGCATGCAGCCGCAGTGATGTGCGCGATTTGACGCGCGAAGACGGCACTATCCCCAATGACAGTATCGTAAAAAGTGTGGAATTTCTCTATCTGCACGACGACGAACAGACTATGCTGGGGGCATATCATCCGTGGATTCTTTCGACGGCAGGTGGTATGTCCTCGACAACAGCAATCGCTCCAAAATCGTCATGTACGATGCCGAAGGCCGTCCTCTGAACCGATACGACCGGACAGGACGCGGGCCGGGCGAATATGCGGAGATAACCGATTGCGATATTGACCCTGCCACGGGTCGCATATACGTTTTGTGTGGTCCGCCAAAAATCATAATACTCGACAGCGAGTTGAACTTCATACAAGAGATCCCGCTCACGCAGTTCTATCACCGTATTGCATATGATAACGATGGAATACTGCTGTTCTCGGGCTATGATTCGGCCGTAGACCGTATGGACGGCGACGGTTCCGTGAAGAGAATATTCGAGACGGCCAAGGATGCATACTATACCGATAGCCGTGCGCCGGTGTTTATCCGCAGCGGTCACGATATCTACTTCCAGACCGAACCATCCGACTCATTATACCGTATCACCCATACGGGATGCGAGGTCGCAGCCGCATACGATTACGTGAATCGCGAGGAGGCTCAGGCAAGACATCGCACAGAGTCTCTTATTGGTCTCAAGGCTATGGGTATGTGCGGCCAAAGGTGCTTTGCGTAATGCGTGACGGTGACAATCTGTCTTTCATATACAACCGTATCGTATACAATGTAAGCATGGAGTACAACGGTGAGTATCACAATTTCGCCCTCAATATTGCAGGTTTGTCCAATGCCCTCGCCATGACAGGGAACAAACTTGTCGGATGGATCTATTCACATAACTATGATCCCGATCTGGCGGCTACAATATACGATGGTGTCGAGTCGCATGAAATAGATGATTGGGACGATGCCAAAAGAGAGTCCGGAAATCCGATACTCGTAATACACACTCTTGCGAAACGTTAAATTCCCATACAATCAAACTTTGTCTCCAAAACATTGTGCACATAACTTCTGAAGTGAGTTTTACTCTAATGGGATAAGGCGTGGCGTCTTTATGGCATGAAATGAATGTCATCGGCGGCGTAGTAAAGATCTAAGGCTGGATGATCGGGGCGGAAATGATAGATACGCTTTACTGAAAAAACGATGCGGGATGAGGAGTTTGGGTAGGTTTGATTGCCCGTATTTGTGTCGAAATTGTGTACCCGTCGAAAACAAGACAGCCGCCTGCATTGCTGCAAGCGGCTGTCTTTCAAGTGGTACCAGCGGGAATCGAACCAGCGACACAAGGATTTTCAGTCCTTTGCTCTACCAACTGAGCTATGGCACCATCGTTTCGGGCGGCTGCAGAAGTCTTTTGCAAACCTTGCGGGCAATTGCAATGCTCTGTTTGACCCGTTGCGAGTGCAAAGGTAAACAAAAATCTCAACATCCAAACGTTTCGGCCGTTTTTTGCATTTTATCTTTATCGGGGCTCTCGACTGTCTTATGCTTAATCTATATGATTATGTTTGTAAGTGTATGTTATGCAATCTTTTATGTGAAATATGCGGGCGTTGCGAGGTTTCCCGTCGAGGCGGATTCCGGTTATAATGTGTGCGAAGGCCGGGGCTGCGGTATCGGTAAGGGGCGCGCCCGGAGCATCCATGACGTAATTCCGAAACTCGCACGAAGTAAAAAAAGTCGGTGTGATTGTGTTTGTCCAGATGCTTTTTCGTATATTTGCCGATGGCGGGCGGATGTTTGGTGTGCCGAGTCTGCCGTCTTGACTGAGAACCCGTGCCGCACGGATTGCGGAGACTTTTAATGTAAAGAATATGGGAACGAGTGTAAATATCCGGAGAATCCTGCTGTCGGTAATATTTGTCGTGTCGGTAGCCGTGGCTGCGGCGCAGGACTGGGGACGGCTTCCAATACCTAAGGCCGATCGGGAACTGATATACAATGTGGTAAAGATAATGAACATGCCAGAGGGTACGCATCGCATATACAACGGCAAGGGTAGTACGATATTCGATGTAGTTTATACGATCCGCTGCCGCAAGGGCGAGTGGGTTGTATACAATGGCGGCATGGAGAGTGTTTTCGATGCCCTGTACACTGTTACGGCGGATGGAAAGGGTACGTATACGATATACAAGGGCGGTATGAAGAGTGTTTTTGATATTCTGTATCGTCTGGAGTACACCGATCGCGGGATGAAGTTGTACAAGGGGATTCGTTCAGTGTGAATCCGATATATACTTACGAGCGTGATTAGTGTAGTCGCGTAATGCGGCGGAATGAAAAAATGGAGCGCGGAACCTATTGGTTTCGCGCTCCATTTACAATACCCTTAATTAACCTCATGGCTTTGTCAAACCATCTCTTTTCGGAGTCATGAATTTCTCGCTCCTGTGACGGGGTGTCGGATATGGTGATTTTCCTTCATTATCCTTGGCGGAGGATCCCATTTGCGTAAGATGCCGTCATCCTTTGCTTAAGGAAGCGCCTCGGAAAACCGCATCTCTCAATCGTAGGCTTCATCTCGTGAAACTCCCTCGCGTGATAACCTCTCGATAAGGCCCGATCTTGTGTAATCCACCTCTCGGGAAGATCCGATCTTGTGAAACCTTCTTTTTGTGAAGGCCCGCTTTTGTGGAAACCTCCTCTTGTGGAAATCCGAAGTTGTGAAAACCTCTCGTGAAAGCCCGCTTTCGACCCGTCGAAGCGGAAGGAGGGGGATTCGAACCCCCGGTACCCAAATTCGAGTACGTCAGTTTAGCAAACTGGTGGTTTCAGCCACTCACCCATCCTTCAAACCGATTTCTCTGAAAGAGTGGTGCAAATGTAGAGAAAAAAAACTATTGTACAAAATAATCGGTGCAAAAAATTGCGGGTCGGCATGCCGACGCCCGAAAAGCCTTTTTTTGCGGTATTGTGACCGTATGCCGTCGTGCCGTCGGCAGCGTGGATCGGGTTCTGCGGTGTGCAAATGTCTTTTGCGGGGCATTTGCATGCCGTTTATCTCGAAAATGGATCTTGAAAGGATATGCGTATAATATGGTATTTTCTGTATATGATGCGCCTCGGCAAAGCCAAATCTGAAAACTTTGTTTTTCGATTTGCATCTGCCCTCGGCTTTCCTTATATTTGTATCTAAATGTCCGTATTGATATATATTGTGCCGAAACGCCTTGCGTGTACTGTATTGTCGGGCTGTGGTGCTGTGCCGTATATGTTGATATGTCATATTTTACGTTTGTATCATGAAAAACGATCGTCTGATGTCGCTTGACGCACTGCGCGGATTCGACATGCTCTTCATCATGGGCTTCGCCTCGCTGGTGGTAGCCCTCTGCGGCCCGTGGCCGTGCGGTGTTACGGATGCCATAGCCCGCTCGATGAGCCACGTCTCGTGGAACGGACTGCGCCACCACGACACAATCTTCCCTCTGTTTCTGTTCCTTGCGGGCGTGTCGTTCCCCTTCTCGTTGGCCAAGCAGCGCGAGTCGGGCCGTTCGCGCACGCAGATCTATGTGAAGATCATACGCCGCGGCGTGCTGCTGGTGCTGTTCGGGCTCATATACAACGGTCTCTTTACGCTTGACTTCTCGTCGCTGCGCTGCGCCAGCGTGTTGGGACGTATCGGTATTGCGTGGATGGTGGCGGCGCTGTTGTTCGTCAATTTCGGCGTGCGCACGCGTGCCGTTATCTCGGTGGTGATCCTCGTGGGATATGCCTTGCTGTCGAAATATGGGGGTGCGCCCGACGTGCCCGGCGGCGACCCTCTGAGCCGTGAGGTATGCCTCGTAGGGTATGTCGACCGCTGCCTGCTGCCCGGACGCCTGCTCTATGACGGCGGACGGTTCGATCCCGAGGGGCTGCTCTCGGCTCTGCCTGCAGTGGTGACGGCCCTGCTGGGTATGTTTACGGGAGAGCTTATACGCCTGCCAAAGGAGCGTATGTCGGGCGAAAGGAAGACTCTGTGGATGGTCGTCGGAGCCGTGGTGCTGGCCGTGGTCGCCATTGCCGGCAACGGCTTCGTTCCCGTGAACAAGATGTTGTGGTCGAGTACCTTCGTGTGCGCCGTGGGGGCCTATTCGCTGGCCATGATGGCCCTGTTCTACTATGTGATCGACGTGCGCGGCCATAATGGCTGGACGCTCTTCTTCCGCGTCGTGGGTATGAACTCGATAACGATATACCTGGCCCAGCGTATTGTAAGTTTTCGGCGGTATCGCCGACTTCTTCGTGGGCGGCGTGGCAGGCCTCTGTCCCGAGCAGATTGCCGCCGTCGTTACCTCGGCGGGATATGTCGCCGTGTGCTGGCTGTTCCTCTATTTCCTCTATCGCAAACAGGTATTCCTGAATATATGATGTCGACGCCGCGGGTGCCGATACGCGATTTGCATTTTTTTGTATTTTTGCCGATCATAAATGTTGTTTATGGCAGACAAGGATAGAGAACTGATCGAGGATATCGAACGCGGCGAATACAAGTACGGCTTCACCACGGACATTGAGACCGAAACCATACGTCGCGGACTCGACGAAGATGTCATACGTCTCATCTCGGAGAAGAAGGGCGAGCCCGAGTGGATGCTCGCGCCGCCTTAAGGCCTATCGTCATTGGCTGACGATGAAGCTGCCGACGTGGGCGCACCTTACGATTCCCGACATAGATTTTCAGGACATAATATATTATGCGGCGCCGAAGCCCCGCAAGACTCTCGGCTCGATGGACGAAGTCGATCCCGAGCTGAAACGCACGTTCGACAAACTGGGCATTCCGCTCGAAGAGCAGATGGCCCTTGCGGGTGTTGCGGTGGATGCGGTGATGGATTCGGTCTCGGTGAAGACCACCTTCCGCCAGACGCTGGCCGAAAAGGGCATAATCTTTTTTGCTCGATCTCGGAGGCCATACGCGAGTATCCCGATCTGGTGAAACGCTATCTGGGCTCGGTAGTGCCTTATACCGACAACTTCTACGCGGCGCTCAATGCGGCCGTCTTCTCCGACGGGTCGTTCTGCTACGTGCCGAAGGGTGTGCGCTGCCCGATGGAGCTGTCGACGTATTTCCGCATCAACGCCGAGGGTACGGGACAGTTCGAGCGTACGCTTCTGGTAGCCGACGAAGGGGCATACGTGAGCTATCTGGAGGGTTGCACCGCACCGCGGCGCGACGAGAACCAGCTGCATGCCGCCGTCGTTGAGATCGTGGTCGAGCGCGATGCCGAGGTCAAGTACTCGACGGTGCAGAACTGGTACCCGGGCGACAAGGAGGGTCGCGGCGGTATATATAACTTCGTTACCAAGCGTGGCCTCTGCCGCGAGAATGCGCATCTGTCGTGGACGCAGGTGGAGACGGGCTCGGCCATAACGTGGAAATATCCGAGCTGCGTGCTTCAGGGCGACAACTCGGTGGGAGAGTTCTACTCGGTGGCCATGACCAACAACTTCCAGCAGGCCGACACGGGAACCAAGATGATACATGTGGGGCGCAACACCCGGAGCCGCATCGTTTCGAAGGGTATATCGGCCGGATGCAGCCAGAATGCCTACCGCGGACTGGTGCGTGTGGCCAAGGGCGCGGAGAATGCCCGCAACTATTCGCAGTGCGACTCGCTTCTGATAGGCGACCGCTGCGGGGCGCATACATTCCCCGTGATCGACTCGCACAATGCGTCGGCCGTGTTGGAGCACGAAGCCACCACGTCGAAAATTTCCGACGACCAGCTTTTCTACTGCAATCAGCGCGGGCTTTCGACCGAGGATGCCGTGGGGCTGATCGTGAACGGATATGCGCGTGAGGTGTTGGCCAAACTGCCTATGGAGTTTGCCGTCGAGGCTCAAAAACTGCTGGCCATAAGCCTTGAAGGTTCGGTCGGATAGCTTATGCGTGTCGGCATGTCGTGTGGATGCGGCATGGTAAGAGTTTTGACGAGTGTACGGCATGGAGATATCGGCAGTCCGAAAAATGAAAATGTAAAAACAGAGACAAAGAGACAAAAAGATATGTTGAGTGTAAAGAATCTGCACGCCTCGGTTGAGGGCAAGGAGATACTTCGGGGTATAGACCTCGAGGTGCGTGAGGGCGAGGTGCATGCCATAATGGGTCCCAACGGGTCGGGCAAGAGTACGCTGGCGTCGGTGCTGGCGGGAAATCCCAAATATACTGTTACGGCGGGGTCGGTCGAATTTCTGGGCCGCGACCTGCTGAGCCTGCCTGTTGAGGAGCGTGCCTGCATGGGACTGTTCCTCGGCTTCCAGTACCCGGTCGAGATCCGGGCGTCACGATGGCCAATTTCATGAAGCTGGCCGTGAACGAACAGCGCAAGTTCCGCGGCGAGGAGCCTCTGAAGGCGAGCGAGTTCCTGCGCCTGATGCGCGAGAAGAGCGCTATCGTGGAGCTCGACTCGAAGTTGACGAGCCGTGCCGTGAACGAGGGTTTCTCGGGTGGCGAGAAGAAGAAGAACGAGATCTTCCAGATGGCGATGCTCGATCCGAAGCTGGCCGTGCTGGACGAGACCGATTCGGGTCTGGATATCGACGCGCTGCGTATTGTTGCTACGGGTGTGACCAAACTCCATACGAAGCAGAACGCGACGATCGTGATCACGCACTACCAGCGTCTGCTGGATTACATCGTGCCCGACGTGGTGCATGTGCTCTACAAGGGCCGCATAATATATTCAGGCGACAAGACTCTGGCGCAGAAACTCGAGCGCGAGGGTTACGATTGGCTTATAAACGACTATAAGGAATGAAACTGCTCGAATACATAGCGCGCGGAGCTGCGGGCGAGGCCGAGATTATGGTGAACCCCACGCAGGAGGTGCGGCGTGTCGCGGCGGGCGGTGTATTGTCGCTGGTGGTCGTACACACGGCGGCGGAGCCTTCGACGTTGGAGATAGAGCTTGGCGAGGGTGCCGTGTTGCACCTTGTCGAGGCCTTCAGCGGCGGTGCGATGGGATCGTGCCGCGTGCGTCAGGGAGCATCAAGCCGCTGCGAGATAACATCCGTAGTGACAGGTTCGGCCGAGGCCGACTATGCCGTGGATATGGATGGCGGCGGCGCCGAGAACAATCTCCGCGGGGCGTTTATCGCCGGAGGCGCGGAGCGTGTGCGTTTTGGTCTGCGCGTGTCGCATAACGTAGGTCTCTGCACGAGCAACTCTCTGGTCAAGGGTGTTGTCGGCGGCAGTGCCTCGTGCGAGTTCAACGGTCTGGTATATGTGGCTCAGGATGCCCAGAAGACCGACGCACGGCAGACGAGCCGCAACATAGTGTTGGGCGACGAGGCGCGCATCGTGACCAAGCCGCAGCTGGAGATATATGCCGACGACGTGAAGTGCTCGCACGGGGCTACGGTCGGCCAGTTGGATGACGATGCAATATTGTACATGCGCCAGCGCGGACTCTCGGAGGCGCAGGCGCGGCGGCTTCAGATCGAGGGCTTCGTGCGCGACATAGTGTCGCAGGCGGGGAGCATGGGCGAGGCTTTGGCCGAGGTGCTGACGGAAAAACTGGAGGAGTTGTAAATGTTCGACGTAGATAAGATACGACGGATTTCCCCATTCTCGACCGTGATGTGAACGGGCGGCCTCTGGTATATCTCGACAGTGGCGCGACGGCTCAGAAACCGGGTGTGTGCTGCGCTGTGTCGATGAGGTGTACCGTATGCTTAACGCCAACATCCACCGCGGTGTGCACTTCATGGCCGAGCAGGCTACGGAGCGTTACGAGCAGGCGCGCGAGACGGTGCGTGCCTTTATCGGGGCGTCGGCACGCGAGGAGGTGATCTTCACGGCCGGGGCTACTGCTTCGCTCAATACGGTGGCATACGCGTGGGGCGAGCGGTTCCTGCACGAGGGTGACAATATCGTCGTGAGCGAGATGGAGCACCATTCGAATCTGGTGCCGTGGCAGATAGTTGCCGAGCGCAAGGGCGCCACGCTGCGAATGCTTCCGTTCGATGACGAGGGGCGGTTGATGACCGAGCGTCTGGATACGCTTATAGACTCTCGTACGCGTATGGTGGCCGTAACGCAGGCATCCAATACGTTGGGTACGCGTCCCGATCTGAAGCCCGTAATCGAACGGGCGCATGCGGCCGGAGCTTTGGTTACGGTGGACGGATGTCAGGGCGTTGTACACGGCGGTGTGGATGTCAGCGCGTTGGGGTGTGATTTCTATGCCTTCTCGGGACACAAGCTCTACGGCCCGACCGGTATAGGTGTGCTGTATGGCCGCCGCGAATTGCTGGAGGCGATGCCTCCGTTCCTCTGCGGCGGGGATATGGTCGACCGCGTGTCGTTCGCCGGCACGACCTATGCGCCGCTGCCGCTGAAGTTCGAGGCCGGTACTGCCAACTTCGTAGGAGCCATAGGTCTGGGCGAGGCCGTGAAGTATGTCCAGTCGTTGAATGCGGCCGAGATCGAGGCTTACGAACGTTCACTGACCGATTATGCCACCGAGGCGCTGGGCGCAATCGATGGATTGAGAATATATGGAACGACCGAGGGCAAGTCGCCCATTCTGTCGTTCAATGTCGAGGGTGTGCACCATTACGACATGGGCATGATACTCGACAAGCTGTGTAGCGGTGCGCACTGGACACCATTGTGCCGAGCCCGTTATGGACCACTACGGTGTGACGGGCATGTGCCGCGCTTCGCTTGCCATGTACAATACGCGCGAAGAGATCGACGCCCTGTGTGAGGGCGTGCGGCGTGCGGTGCGCATGCTGCGATAGCTGAAGAGGCTTTACGGTATCTGCCGCTGAAATAGGGTTGTGCGGCGTGCACGTTACGAGGCGGAATGTCATGGCCGCGGATATGCGGTCGCGGGGGAGGATTGTAGAACCAAACGAAAATAGAAATTCATGTTCATAGTGCTTGAGGGTGTGGACGGATCGGGCAAATCCACACAGATAGAGAAACTTCGCGGTATGTTTGCCGAGCGGGGCGTGGAGAGTGAGTATGTGCATTTCCCGCGTTTCGACGCACCATTCTTCGGCGAGCTTATAGCGCGCTTCCTGCGCGGGGAGCTGGGCGGTATCAACGAGGTAGATCCGTATATCGTAGCACTGCTCTATGCCGGTGACCGCCGTGATGCTGCCGCCATGATACGCCGCTGGCTCGATACGGGCAAGGTCGTCATAGCCGACCGTTATGTCTATTCGAATATCGGATATCAATGTGCTAAGGTGGCTGACGAGACGAAGCGTGCGGCGCTGCGGCACTGGATCTTCGAGCTTGAATATGAATATTTCAAGATTCCGCAGCCCGATCTGTCGATCTTCCTCGATGTGCCCTTCGCCTTCACCGAGCGCAAGCTGGCCGAAGCGCGCGAGGGTGCCGACCGCGAGTACCTGCACGGGGCCAAGGATATACACGAGTCGTCGCTTGCGTTCCAGAAATCGGTGCGCGACGTCTATCTCGATGCCGTGCATCACGACCGTGACCTTCACGTGGTCGATTGCAGTACGGCCGATGACGCGATGGCCTCGCCCGAGGAGGTCTTCGCCCGTATCCGCAACCTTGTAAACCGATATGTAGACCGAGTGGAGAGATGAGCCGCAAGTTGAAGATAGCCTCGCATGTGTGCCGCACTCTGGTGGGCCTGATATTCGTCTTCTCGGGTTTCGTGAAGGCGGTCGATCCGTGGGGTACGGCGTTGAAAGTCAACGAATACCTCTCCATATACGGCATGGAGCAGCTGAGCGGCGTAAGTATGGTTTTCTCGATATGGCTGTGCGGTGTCGAGCTGATGATGGGCCTTATGCTGCTGTTCAAGGTGCGCACGCGTCTGGTATCTATTTTCGCACTCGCGTCGATGATATTCTTCACGGTGCTTACGTTCCTCAGCGCAACGTGGATACCGGTGGAGGATTGCGGCTGTTTCGGCGATGCGCTCAAGCTGACGCCGTGGGAGACCTTCGCCAAGAATCTGGTGATCCTGCCGATGGTGTTCGTCGTGTGGTATCGCTATCGCGGCCGTCCCGTGTTTGAGTTCAAGCGTTTGGAGATACTGCTTACGGTGTTGTTTTGCGTCATTGCGATGGGTATAGGAACATACTGTTACTTCACGCTCCCGCTGATCGACTTCCTTCCATACAAGAAAGGGGCCAATATCTACGAGATGATCTCGGAGCAACACGATACGGGTGCCGAGACAATGTCGGATGAGGAGTATGTGCTCGTCTACCGCAACCGCGAAACTGGCGATCTGCACGAATTTTCGATCGATGATGAGGAGTGGCGCGATGAGTCGCGCTGGGAGTGGGTCGAGACGCGCGTGGAGAACGAATCGTCGGCGGTGCAGACCCTTGTGAGCGAGTTTTCGCTGTCGGATCCCGAAGGTAACGTGACGGAGGATCTGCTGACGCGCGAGGGTACCGTATATCTGATATGTGTGACGGATATTGACGACATAAGGGACGGGTGCCGCCACCGTCTGCGCCGTGTTGTGGAGCGGGCCGCCGAGGAGAATGCCACGGTCGTGTGCATCACGCCCAAGCCGCTGCGCAACGTGACCTATTACCGTTTCGACGGCAGCGACGAGGTGCGATGCTATAATATCGACGCCACGGTGATGAAAACGGTGCTGCGTGCCCGCAACGGACTTGTGGTGCTGCGTGACGGGGTGATCGAGGCAAAATACAATTGCGGCAGCATAGACTTCTGACGGCTGACGCGTAATTTTTGGTATAATAATTGACCTTTCCGAATGGGAAGGTCAATTTTTTTATACCTATGTGCAAGCGGTTGTTATCTCTGATGGTGGCGGCGGTGTGGTTTGCCGGCTGCGGCGGCTCCGCGCCCGAACAGCAATATGTACGGCCCGTGAAGGCGGCGACGGTGCATGCCGTGGATTATGTCGACAAGGATTTTGCCGGCATGGCGACGGCGGACGAGGCGACGAATCTTGCGTTCAAGATCTCGGGGCAGGTGTCGAGTGTCGATGTGGCAAAGGGGCAATATGTGGCTCGCGGGGCTTTGCTCTCGCAACTGGATCCGCGCGACGTGCAGCTTCAGGTTGATGCCGACCGCTCGCTCTACGAGAAGGCTGCGTCACAATTCGAGCGCATGAAACGGCTGTTGGAGCATGAGGCGGTGTCGCGGCAGGAGTATGAGGCGGCGCAGACATCCTACGTGCAGGCCAAGTCGGCGTACGTGAATACGAAGGATCTGCTCGTCGAGACCAAACTCCGCGCACCGTTTGACGGCGTGGTGGAGCGTACCTATGTCGATACCTACGAACGCGTGCAGGCGGGGCAGACGATCGTGCGTATAGTGAGTCCCGTAAGTTCGACGGTGGAGTTTACGATGCCCGAACGCAGCATGTCCTATCTGGCGGATACGACGACACGATTCTTCGTCACCTTCGACAACTATCCCGACCGGCGTTTCGAGGCGCGTCTTGACAGTTATGCCAAGACCTCGTCCGATGCGTCGGGTTTTCCCGTATCGTTGAAGATCGCCAAGGCGGAGGCCGAGCGCGTCGGTATCTCGCCCGGCATGACGTGCAGCGTGACGATGCGCACGGCCGAGAGCGCCGCGAGTGTCGTTGGGGTGCCTCTGACGGCAATATATGCTCCTGCCTCGGGCGGAACATACGTGTGGCGCATTGCCGACGATGGTGTGGTCGAATTACAGCCCGTGGTTACGGGCGGCATCTTCGGCCGCGACATGGTGATCGTCGAGAACGGGTTGAAGGCCGGCGAGCGGATCGTCACGGCGGGTGTCTACCGTCTGCGCGAGGGCGATCGTGTTAAGATCCTAAATCCTTGATGCCATGTCGATCGTAGAATATTCGATACGTCACCGCAGTGTCATGTGGTTCGTGCTGGGGCTCTTCATCGTGGGGGGCGTGTGGTCGTTCATGTCGATGGGCAAGAAGGAGGACTCGACCTTCGTGTTGAAGACGGCGGTGGTGACGTGCAGTTATCCGGGCGCCACGCCCCTGCAGGTCGAGCAGCTCATCTCGGAGCCTGTAGCGCGCGAACTGCAGTCGATGCGCGGCGTGCATAAGATAACATCGGAGTCGTATTACGGCTATTCGAAGATAACCGTCGAGCTGAATCCCGCTACGCGTGCCGACGAGATTCCGCAGCTGTGGGATGAGTTGCGGCGTAAGGTGACGAACATCTCGCCCCAGCTGCCCGCAGGGGCGGGCGCGATACGCGTCAACGACGATTTCAGCGATGTCTACGGGCTATATTACGGTCTGGTTGCCGACGACGGCTTCTCATGGAGCGAGATCCGCGACTGGGCCCAGCGCATAAAGACCGACGTGGTTACGGTGGGGGGAGTACAGAAGGTAGCTCTGTTTGCCGAACAGACACCCGTAATAAACCTCTATGTCACCATGTCTGCATTGGCCAACTTCGACATCACGCCCGAGATGATCGTGGCGACGATCTCGCAACAGAACGCCATAGTCAACAGCGGCCGTGTCGTGGCGGGCGAGATGGAGATACGCGTACTGGAGACGGGCGTTTACGGATCGGTTGAGGATAGAGCCGACCAGCTGCTCATCGCCTCCGACGGGCGGCAGTTCCGTCTGGGCGATATCGCCCGCATCGAGGAGGGGTATGTCGAGCCGCCGACGTCGCTGATGTATGTCGACGGGCGACGTGCCGTCGGCATAGGGGTCTCGTCAGAGCCCGAAAGCGATGTCGTGGCTCTAGGGGCCGAGGTTCGCAGCCATCTGGAGCAGCTGTCACGGCAGATGCCTGTCGGTATGGATATCGTGACGCTCTATCCCGAGGACGAGATCGCACGCCGTGCCAACATGTCGTTTCTGGTCAATCTTCTGGAGTCGGTGGCTATCGTCATTGTGGTCATAATGCTGGCGATGGGTGCGCGCAGCGGTTCGCTTATAGGCTCGTCGCTGCTCTTTACCATCGGCGGCACGATGCTCTGCATGTATATGACGGGCGAGGGGATAAACCGTACTTCACTTGCGGGGTTTATCATAGCGATGGGAATGTTGGTCGACAACGCCATTGTCGTCACGGACAACGCCCTGATTGCGGCCTCTGCGGGTACTCCGTTGCGTGAGGCTCTGGTGCGCGGCGCCGAGGGCCCGAAGTGGCCTGCTGGGGGCTACGCTTATAGCCGTCTTTTCGTTCCTGCCGCTCTATCTGGCCCCGTCGGCCGTGGCCGAGATCGTCAAGCCGTTGTTTGTGGTCATAGCCCTTTCGCTGTTGATCAGCTGGGTGTTGGCTTTGACTCAAGTGCCCATGTTCGGGTTGATGATGTTGAGGCCGCCGTTCCGTGTGGCGGCTTCGGAGCGCTTTGCCTCCTTCGATCGGGTGTTGAGGTGGATGCTGCGTCATCGTTGGGGTGTGGCGGCCGCGACGGTAGCGCTCTTTGTCGGGGCCGTTGCCGCAATGCGGGTCATGCCGCAGAACTTCTTCCCGCAGATCGACAAACCATATTTCCGTGCCGACATAATCCTGCCCGAGGGCTACGACATAGAGGCTACACAACTCAATCTCGATACGATGGCTCGGTGGCTGCAGTCACAGCCCGAGGTTGTGCACGTCTCGACAACGGCGGGGTCGACGCCCGTACGGTACTATCTTGCCAGCAGCAGCGTTTCGTCGCGTCCCAACTTCGGCAACATATTGGTCAAGGTGGACGACAAACGTTCGACCGAGGCGGTGAAGGAGCGTTTCGACAGCTTTGTACTGACGACGTGTCCCGACGTATGGCTGCGCTCGTCGCTCTTCAAACTCTCGCCCGTGCCCGACGCGACGATCGAGATCGGATTTGTGGGCAACGATATCGACACGCTGCTGCGTCTGACTCACGATGTGGAGCAGATCATGTGGCGTGACGGCGATGCGGTGAACATACGCAACAGCTGGGGCAACCGTATACCCGTGTGGATACCCGTATATTCGCAGACTAAGGGCCAGCGCATAGGTGTGAGTCGCAGCGGTGTGGCCCAATGGATGACCCTTGCCACGCAGGGATACGGCGTTGGTGAGTACCGCCGTGGCGACGAGGTTATGCCCATACTCCTTAAGGATGAGGCACAACGCGACTATAACCTTTCGAATCTGCAATCGATGCCGGTCTTCTCGCGCAGCGGCCGCGTCTATCCGATCGAGCAGGCGAGCAGCCGCTTCGACTTCGATTTCCGCAACGGTGTTATCAAACAGTACAACCGCCAGCGTGTGATGAAGGCGCAGTGTGATCCCGCGGCTGGCGTAAACACACAGCGGTTGTATTCGCGGCTGGTGTCGGCGGTCGAGCGCGAGGTATCGGTGCCGGAAGGTTATCGGATGCGTATTTTCGGCGAGCAGGAGTCGCAGGCCGAGTCGAATGCCGCCCTTGCCGAGGAGATGCCGCTGACGCTGGTGCTGATGTTTATCGTGCTGTTGCTGCTCTTCGGCAACTACCGCGATCCGATAGCCATATTGCTCATGACGCCGTTGATCTTTATCGGCGTGGTGGGCGGACTGGCCGTGACGGACAACCAGTTCAACTTCTTCGCTCTGCTCGGACTGCTGGGTCTCGTGGGCATGAATGTCAAGAATGCCGTGATTCTGGTCTCGTCGATAAACGATCTGCGTGCCGCGGGCAGGATGGTGTCGAGGCCGTGGTGCAGGCGGCGCACAGCCGTCTGGTGCCCGTATGCATGGCTTCGGCCACGACGGTGTTGGCGTTGATACCGCTGCTCTTCGATTCGCTGTTCGCAAGCATGGCGGCAACCATAATGGGTGGGTTGATCGTGGCCACGGCGTTGACGATGTTCGTGCTGCCGGTGACATACTCTTTGTTCCACAAGATCAGATTGAGACGATGAAGCGATTGTATCTTTTATTTGCCGCCGTTGCGGTGTGCGGCGTACGGAGCGCATGCGGTCAGTCTATGACCCTTGCGGCCTATCGCGACAGCGTGAGCAGTTACAGCTGGCAGTTGAAGAGTGCGGGGGCGAGTGCCGCGGGAGCGCATGAGACGATGTGCAGGAGTAAAAGCGAGATGCTGCCCGAGATTTCAGCCGCGGCGTCGGCCTCGAAGAGTTTTCACGAGATGGCCGGCAACCGCCTGTGGGGGTTTTTCATCAAACCGCAGGTCGTGCAGACGGTCTATGCCGGCGGGGGACTTCGGGCCGCCTACCGCAAGGCTGAAAGCGACTATCGCTCGGCTCTGGGCGATGAGCAGGCGGCGCGTCTGGATGTGCGTTATGCGGCCGACTACGCCTATTGGAACGTCTCGGCCATGCAGCTGTTCATGTCGGCGGCCGAGGAGTATGTCTCGATCATAGAGTCGCTGTACAGGGTTGTGGAGCGGCGTTTCGGCGAGGGGTATATCGCCAAGAGCGACCTGCTGCAGGTGGAGACGCGTCTGAGCGATGCGGAGTATCAGCTGCAGACGGCGCGGCGTGCATACGCCGAGGTCCTGCACGCATTCAATTCGCAGTTCGGGGCGGAGCTGGACCGTGCGGCCCGGCTTGCGGAGTCCATAACCGATACGCTGCCGATGCCCGTGCGGGTCACGGCCGGGGATATGTTGTCACGGCGGCCCGATATTCTTGCGGCGGCGGAGCGTGTGACGGCGGCGGAGCATGCGGTGGATGTGACGCGCGCGGCATATAATCCTCAGGTGAGCATCGGCGCCGGCGGCTCGTGGCAGACCTTTACATCTCCGGCGGCGGGACGGACCTATCTCGACGCCTCGCTGACGATGGCCGTGAGCGTACCGATATTCCGATGGGGAGCGCGGCGGCATGCCGTCTCGGCAGCGAGCGCGGCCGTGCGGGGTACGGAGTATGCGCTTGCATCGGCGCGCGATGCCGCCGCCCGCGAGGAGGCTGACGGCTGGAGCGCCCTGACAAGCAGCCGCGCACAGATGTTCTCGTCGCTGCGCAACCTCAAGATCGCGGGCGAGAACCTCGATATCAGCACCTACTCCTACAACGAGGGGCAGGCTACGATCCTCGACGTGCTGCAGGCACAGCTGAGCTGGATACAGATATACACCAACACCATCACCGCACAGTTCAACTATGCGGTGGCGGTGTCGGCGTACAAACGGATAACGGCGGCGGATTAGGCCTTGACGTTCTCGGTGCTTACGACCGAGATCTCATGTGCCACGGGTGCGATCATGCGCAGCATGGCGATGGTGCCGCAATATTTCTCCTGCGTCAGGGCGATGGCACGGCTTACGGCATTCTGGTCGGCGAGTGTCTTGCACTGCGCGTTGTAGGATACGTTGAAGCTGCGGAAGTGGCTCCCGGCCTGCACTTCCGGCGTGTCCAGAACGCCCTCGACGGTGATCTCCAGCATCTTGACCGTGATGTTCTGCTTGCGGAGCATGGCCTGTATGGTCAGTCCGGCACATTTGGCTGCGGCGCACAGCATCAGCGCCTTGGGGTTCAGGTCGTCGACCTTCTGCGAACCCTCGAGACGGAATTTGCCGCTGCGGGTGAGTTCGATGGTTACTTTTTGTGTGTTCATTGTCTTTGTTGTTTTTTGTTCGTTGCGGCGCGGCCCGTGTCGGATACCGCCTCCGCGATAGTGCGTGGGGACAATAATCGTTCCTTTGTTGCGTATTTTATGGCAAAATAGCTATCTTTGCTGATGGTATAATCCGAAGTGAATCGTATGCATAGAAGAGTATTGTTATTGGCCCTGTCGCTTCTGAGTGTCGGCACGCTGCATGTGGCGGCTCAGGCCCCGTCGGTAGACGATGCCATAAAGCGTGGCGTCTCGTTGTACAACTTCGGTCATTGGGCCGAGGCGAGAACCGAATTCCGGAATGCCCGCAATGCCCTCTCGCCCGTGCGGGACCGCTTGCGTGTCGAGAAGATAGACTATTACCTTGCCTTGTGCGATATGGAGTTGCGTACGGCCGATGCCGAGAGCCGTATGCGACGTTTTCTGGAGCTGTACAACGGTTCGTCATATACCAACGAGATACAGTTCTCGCTGGGAGCATATTACTGCATTCTGGACGATACGCAGCGCGCCGAGGAGGAGCTCTCGAAGGTGCGTTACGAGAGTCTGGCACCCAAATACAAGGACAAGTATGACCTGCGTATGGGTTACATGGCCTTCATGAAGGGTGACTATGATGCTGCCGAGCGTTATTTCGGCCGTATAGCTCCGTCGAGCGACTATGCCGACCATGCGGTCTATTACAAATCCTACATGGCCTATTCGCGGGGCGAGTTCGATAAGGCGCGCAACGGATTCAACTCGCTGTTGAAGAGCCCGCTCTACCGCGATCTGATGCCCTTCTATCTGATGCAGATAGACTTCAAGAGCGGCGACTACCAAGCCGTGGCCGACAAGGGCGAGGAGCTTATGTCGCACACGACGCCCGAGCAGGCGGTGCAGATACGGCGCATGATGGCCGAGTCGTGGTTCCAGCTGGGCGATTACGGCAAGGCCGTGAAGTATATGAACGACTACAAGGAGTCGGGTGGCGAGATGAACCGTGTGGAGAACTACATTTTGGGATATTCGCTCTATCGCCAGACATTCTATTCGGAGGCCGAGGATTATCTCCGCGCAGCGTGCGGTGCTGACGACATGCTTACGCAGAATGCCTCGTATAACCTTGCGGATTGCTATCTGCGTGCCGGCGACAAGGAGAATGCCATGCGGTCGTTCGCCATGGCCGCCTCGTCGGCCTACGATCCCAATATTGCCGAGGATGCGCTGTTCAACTACGGCAAGCTGCAATACGAGTTGGGCGGAGGTGTCTTCAACGAGGCGATCAACGTGTTGAGCCGATATGTGGAGCTTTATCCCGAGTCGGAGCGGGTGATGGAGGCGCGGCGTCTCTTGATAGCTGCCTACTACAATTCACACAACTATGCCGAGGCCTACCACGCCATCCGAAACTTCCCAATCCCGATGCCGATGCCATGCAGGCATTGCAGAAGATCGCCTACTTCAACGGTCTGGAATCGTACGTTGCGGGTGATCTGGGTGAGGCCGAGAGTTCGTTGGAGGAGTCTCTGGGTGTCGGGCTCAATGCCAAGTACAACGCTCTGGCGTCATTCTGGCTCGGTGAGATAGCCTACGCTTCGGGCGATACGTCGACGGCGTTGCAGCGATATCGCAACTTCATGGCGCGCGCACCCCGTACTGGCAACGAATATGCCATGGCGCAATACAATATCGGATATTGCTACTTCAATAACGACGAATATGCGGCTGCGGGCGAGGCTTTCGACAAGTTCCTGTCGCTCTATTCGCAGCGTGACTCATATCGTGCCGACGCATTGAACCGCCTCGGCGACGTGCATTATGCCTCGCGTCAGTTCGACGATGCGATCAAGTGCTACGATGCGGCTGCGGCGCTGGGAACGGCCGAACGTTACTATTCGCAGTTTCAGCGTGCCGTGACGCTCGGGGCGCAGAACAATGTGCCGCAGAAGATCGAGAGCCTGCAGCGTATCGTGCAGCAGGATCGCGGCGACTATGTCGATGCCGCCACCTACGAGTTGGGCCGCACGTATATCGGCGATGCGCAGTACGAGGCCGGAGTAAAGGTTCTGGAGCGTTTCGTGGGACAGTATCCCAATTCACGCTATCACGCTCAGGCATTGTCAGATCTGGGCCTTGCGTACATGAATCTGGGCGATCGCGACAAGGCATTGAAATATTATGACATGGTAGTCAAGGCGGCACCGCAGTCGTCGCAGTCGAAGAGCGCCATGCAGGGCATACGCGATATATATATCGCTCAAGGCGATGTGGACGCCTACTTCGATTATGCCCGCAAGACGGGTCTGGAGGGCAACATGAGCGAGATGACGCGCGATTCACTGTCGTACACGGCGGCACAGAAGCTCTATCTCGACAACAAGACCACCGAGGCGGCCGCATCGTTCACATCATATCTGTCGAACTTCCCGAAGGGATATTATCGTAACGATGCGCTCTTCTACCTGAGTGACTGCCATATACGTGACGGCCGCAACGACGAGGCTATCAAGTCTCTGGCCGAGTTGGCCGCGCAGGGACATACGCAGTATTCGGAGCGGGTGCTGGATCGTCTCTCGTCGATGTACTATGAGGCGGGACAGTATGAGCAGGCCGCCGGGGCGTTCCGTTCGCTCTACGACGAGGCCTCGACATCGGCTGCCAAGATCAATGCCGCTTCGGGTTATGTGGCTTCGACGTTGAAGTATGCCGACGACAACGGCATCATGGCTATGGCCGACGATGTAGCGTCGATGGCCGAGGTGAACGATACGGCGCGCCGCAAGGCCGAGTTTGCAAAGGCTCAGGTGCTGCAGCGTCAGGGCCGCGGCGAGGATGCGATGGCCATATACGAGAAGTTGTCGGACGAGGTACGGAGTGCCGAGGGCGCCGAGTCGCGCTACCGTCTGATCGAGGCGCAGTATGCGGCCAAGAACTACGACCGCGCCGAGAAGATGATATACGAGTTCTCGGACAGCAAAACGCCGCAAAACTATTGGCTGGCCAAGGCCTTCATACTTCTGGGAGACATATACATGAGCCGCGGCGACAGTTTTCAGGCGCGCGCTACGTACCAGAGTGTCGTGGACGGATATTCGCCTGCGGATGACGGTATAGTCGAGGAGGCCAAGTCGAAAACGCTAAAATTGATTGATTATGAAGAGACTGTCATATATATTGCTGATGGCGGCGCTGCCTGTGGCGGCATCGGCGCAGGTGGCCAAACAGGTGGAGGTGACGAAGGATTATGTGCCTATGGTCAAGTCGGCGCAGAAACTCTCCGTCATACCCGACATGACCGATACGGTCACCATGCAGCCGGATATAGAGTATGAGGTTACGCCGCGTTCGTACGAGACGTCGATGCTGGTGCAGAATTTCCGTCCGGCAACGATCACATATTGGGATTACAACCGTTCGCGTCCGTTCTATGCGCGCGGTGCGTTCGGTGTGCCCCTGACGAGCGAGGCCGACATATATGTCTCGACCTACAACAAGGATCGCGGCTATGCCATGGCCTACGTGAACCATTGGGGCGACTATCGCAACCGTCGCAACTATCTGGGCGAGAAGGTTACGTCGGGCGTTTCGGAGATGAGCAACCGCGTGGGCGGCCGTGCCGGACTGATCGTGCGGCGCCACATGCTTGAGGTCGATATCTTCGGCGACCAGCAGCTGCGCCACCGTTATCCAACTACGGGCGAGAAGATCCTCTTCGGCAATGTTGCGGGAAAGATCCGTTTTGGAGATGATTTTACGGATCTGAGCCGTTGGAACTTCAACATTGAGGTGGGCGGAAATATCTTCGGCGAGAACTATGTTCCCGAGGGTGCCGCCAAGCACAGCCAGTCGCAGGCCGATGCCCGCTTCGAGCTGGGCAAGTTGTTGGGCGGACGACACATATTCAAGTTGCACGCCGGATATACGGGCGTATTCGGGTCGGGAGCCCTGAGCGAATATGCGGACAATACGCTGATGGCAGGCTTGCGTTACGGCGTGAGCGGCCGCCGGATGGAGTTCCTCATAGGTGCCGACTACTATTACGACAAACTCGACGGCTCGACCGACAGCCCGCACAAGATATTCCCGTACCTGAAGATCTCGTGGAAGAATACGAGCGAGAAGTTCGTACCCTATGTGGAGGTTGACGGAGGTGTGCGGCGTCACGATTACGGGTCGCTGCTCTATGAGAACCCGTATCTTAAATTGCCCGAGGGTGGCGAGACGACATTCCTCACGATGCCGAACGAGTCGGTATATAACGGCCGTGTAGGTATAGGCGGCAATCTTGGCGGAGGCGTCTTTGCATACAACATCTCGGCCGAGTTGTCGCTCAACGACAACCATCTCTATTGGTTCAGTTACGACTATGCCGACTACGGCGGCGTGAATGCCTACCAGCACAGCCTGCGTATCGACGGGCAGCTGAAGTTCCGTCCCGTGGGACAGTTCGAGGCCGAGATCCACGCCGGAGTCTATGCGTGGGAGAACTACGACAGCTTCTACAGCAGCCGCCCGAGTGCCGAGGTGGGTGCAGCGTTGCGTTATCTGGGACGTAAGATTACGGCCGGTCTGTCGCTCGACTACCGTGACCGTATCAAGTGGATGAATGTCAATCCCGAGACTGGTACGTTGGGCCTTTATCGTACGCCTTCGACCTTCTGCCTCAATTTGGATGTCGAGTGGCGCATCAACGAGCGTTGGGCCGTCTATGCCGAGGGCCGCAACCTCGCCGGCAGCACCGTTTACGATTGGGCATACTACTATTACGATACGGCACAGGGCCTTCTGGGTGTGAAGTTCACGTTCTGAAACAATGTGCGGGACTGCGCTCCGTGAAGTATAAAAAGAGGCGGGATCCTTTAAGATCTCGCCTCTTATTATGTCGATGTGATATGGCGTGTACCGGTATTTTAATAGAAAATGTCAGGATGTGGATTCTCCTTGTTGCTTTCGGCCTGGATGTAGACTATTTGCAGACGGCGCGACATGAGATATTCGAATATTCCGCGCAGCAGCATGAACGACGTGAAGGCGAGCCACAGGGCATTGTTCCCGATGATGGAATGCAGGGCGTAGAATATTGCGAAGTACGCGATCGTGGCTATGAGCATCGAGTCGCGCATGATGCGAGACTGGTGGCACCGACCATGACGCCGTCCATGACGAAGGGCATGGCGGCAATCAGGGGTATGGCTATGACCCAGCCGATGTAGCGGCCGGCGTAGTCGATGATGAGCTGTGCGTCGGTTGTTTTGTCGTCGATGAACAGATGGAGCAGATCCTGCCACCATCCGATATATATACCTACGTAGAGTATGGCTACGACCATGCACCATGCCATGCAGCGCTTTACGCAGCGTCGCAGCGAATGCGGGTCGCGGGCACCGATGAAGCGGCCGGTGAGGGCTTCGGCGGCGTATGCCAGACCGTCGTTCATGTAAGAGAAGAGGGTGAAGAGCTGCAGCAGTATGGTATTCACGGCCAGCAGCACGGGGTCATCCATACGTGCCGAGGCGGCTGTGAAGAAGGTGTAGGCGGCGACGATGCAGAGTGTGCGGATGATGATGTCGCGGTTGATGACGAAGAACTCGCGCATGGCCGAAAAGTCCATCACCTCGCTCCACGTTATCCGAACGAAGCGGCGGCGGTAGTGCAGCCACGTTATTAGGATGGTGACCGTAAGGCCGGTCCATTGAGCCACGACCGAGGCGTATGCTATGCCGACTATACCCATGTCGAACCCGAAGGCGAACCATACGCTGCATGCTATGTGTATGACGTTGACGGCGATGGCTACGATCATCGGTATTATTGCGTTCTGCATGCCCGTGAGCCATCCGTTGAGGCCGAAGAGCATGACACCCGCGGGCACGGCCCAGATGCGGGCGAAGAAGGATGCGGCGACGAGGTCGTCGCCGTGCGTGATCCGTATGGCGGCAAGGCCTATGGGTCGTTGGAGTATGAGGACTCCGAAGCCGACGATGAACGAGACGAATACGGCGCGTGCGAGCATGAGTGTGGTGTTCTTCATGTCGCCGGCGCCGAAAGCCTGTGCCGTGAGGCCGCTTGTGCCCATGCGGATGAATCCGCAGTTCCAGTATATGAAGTTGAATATCGAGACGCCTACGGCCAGAGCGCCTATGGTTGCGGCGGATCCGCCCCATTGTCCGGCTATGACTGTTCCGGCGATACCCATGATGGGTACGGTGATGTTCGAGACGACGTTGGGTAGTGCCAATCGCAATATTTCGCGGTTCATGCCCATGGTGTTATACGATAAATCGCAGCAAAGATACAACTTTCCTTTTAACGGAGGCCAAGTGCGGCTGCGGGAGTGTTTTTTTGTCCGCTTAATCGATGTGGCGGAGAGCCAACGTAAGGAAATTTGATTACCTTTGCCGCATAAATCTTATATCTATTATTATCTATCGTTATGAGCAGCAACAAACAGGATTCGACTTCGGCCGTATCGCGTTTCGGTCGCGACAAGCGAGTTCGCACGGCTTCGGCCGAGAGAGTCGACCATGGCCCTCGTCCACGGCGTGAAGCCGACGGCGACGGGTATGCGCAGCGTGGCGGCGAGCGCCCACATGCTAAACGCGCATCGTACAATCCCAATTTTTCGGCCGACAACCGCCTGCATGAGGGTGGCGAGTATGGCGGCGAGACTTCGCGCGAGCCGCGAGGCGAGCGCCCGGCACACAGAAGTTCATTCCGCGGAGGGCGTAGCGAACGCGGCGAACGTTCCGCAAGAGAGTACGGAGCGCAGACGTCGCATTCTGGCCGCAGCGGACAGTCATCATACGGTGACCGCCAGTATCGTGGCAAGAGAGCGTCATACGGCGAGCGCTCGTGGCGAGGCGGGTCGTCATCATTTGAGGAGCGTCAGCATCAGGAGGATGCCGAGCAGGGATTCGAGAGCCGTGAGCCGCGTCAGCGCGGCGGCCGCAGCTTCGAGCGCGGAGCCTCTTCGTCGGAATTTGGCCGCAAGCCGTATCGCGGAGGATCTTCGCAGCGGAGCAATCGTAACGATGGAGGTCGCGGCGCGTCAAACCGTGACACGCGCGGCGAGCATTCGCCCAAACGTTCATACCGTGCCGGTGACAGACCGGAGCGCTATCCGAAGTACGCCCCGTCGAAGATGCCCGACGAGATGCGTCTGAACCGTTTTCTGGCTCAGTCGGGTCTCTGCTCGCGCCGTGAGGCCGACGACTACATACAGGCAGGTCTGGTTACGGTGAACGGTGTGGTCGTGTCGGAGCTCGGTACGAAGGTTAAGCCTACGGACGACGTGCGTTTCAACGACGAGCGCATTCAGGGCGAGAAGAAGGTATATCTCGTATTGAACAAGCCCAAGGGATATGTGACGTCGATGGACGACCCGCATGCCGACAAGACCGTGATGGATCTTGTGAAGAACGCCTGCACGGAGCGTATATATCCCGTAGGACGTCTCGACAAGAACAGCGTGGGACTGCTGCTTTTTCACCAATGACGGCGATGTGGCCAGCCAGTTGACGCACCCGTCGTACCGCAAGAAGAAGATCTATCAGGTGTCGCTCGACAAGCCGCTGACGCGCGCCGACATGGACCGTATCGCGGAGGGCGTCACGCTCGAGGACGGCGAGGTCTATGCCGACGAGATAGCCTATGCGAGCGAGAACAAGAAGGAGGTCGGCATCGAGATACACTCGGGCCGCAACCGTATCGTGCGCCGTATATTCGAACATCTGGGATATTCGGTACAGAAGCTCGACCGTGTCTACTACGCCGGTCTTACGAAGAAGAACCTCAAACGCGGCGCCTGGCGGTTCCTGACGCGCGAGGGAGGTCGAGCGCCCAAGAGCGGCCGATATGAATAGACGTTAGGGCGGGGGCAGTGATGAGACTGCGACCCGTAAGAAAAATGGCGGGATCTCGAAAGAGGTCCCGCCATTTGTATTGCTGGTATATGGTTTAATGCGTGGCCGTGTACCACGGGGTCAAGGCATATTCGTATCGGTAGATCTCGGAAGGGGCTGATGTGCTTATGCCCGAATATCTGTTTACGGGGTAGTTGCCCGCAACGCCGTAGTTCGACCAGAACGACGAGAGGGTATATTTATAAGGTACGCACCTCGCCAGCTGTTCGCAAATGATGCCTTGAGCGTGGCGTCGCCGCACGCCTTGTCTACATAGTCTCCCAGATCGAAGAATATGTGCTGCCACTGCCCCTCGTATGTCTGCAGCTCATCGCGGTCGACTTCGGAGAGACTTCCGGATGTATTGATCTGTTTCATGATGGCGGCCAGCGGTTCGATCTGCGAGCAATCTATTGCGGCGACCGTGCCCGAATACCCGTATGTCGAGGCGTAATAGTCGTAGAATGCGCGGCATACGCCGTCGATGTCGGTGGCACGTCCACCTCCCGCGAGCAGGTGCGGCAGCACGTCGGTGTAGGGGGAAACCGTCGCCTATGATCTCGCACGGGGCGCCGATGATGTAGTCGGCGTTGTTGCGGAGAATGTACGCCGATTCGATGTTGGCCATGAAGCATGCGTCGAAGAGCAGGTAGCGGAACTTGTGTCCCGTAGCGGCCAGCGCGTCGGCCATGTCGGTAATCTCGAAATGGTTCGATGCCTGCTGTGAATATACCTCGCCGAAGTATCGCGTCACGATGTCGCTCGGCGCCTTGCGCCAATAGTCCTGCCGCTGCATGCGCGGCTGCATCGAAGCTGTGGCGGAGGGTATCGCGGCGGGAATCCAAGCCGTAGCGTGGCCTGCAATGACGAGACCGTAACTCTCGGCCGGAGCCATACGAATCATCTCCGAGAGGAAGTAGGTCATATCCTCGCCGTCGGTTATCGGCGGCATCTGATATGTGGCAAGCGTCTTCTCGACGCACGTGCCGTTCTCTTTGTTCAGTTCGATTATGCGGGCGTTGTTGCGGTCGCTGCCCTGATAGAAGCACAATACGCGGCAGTTGCCTGCAGCACCGTCGGCAATGGCTTCGGCCGCGGCGTCGATGTTGCGGTCAAAGTAGTAGGAGAGCTGCGTGCCCGTGAAGTAGAAGATCAACGTATGCTGCGTGGGCCCTTCATCCTTTGGCGGGTTTGATTTGCGGCACGAGGAGAGTACGATTGCCGCCGTGACGGCAATCGACAGAGTGATATATCGCAATATGGTACGCATGTTCGGGTTGTTTGTAGTTCTCCGTATGGACGGCTATTTGTATTCGCGCGGCTTGAGGTTGTTGAACTGCCACGTGCGCTTGCGCTTGAAGGTCACGTCGTCGGGCTTGTTGCGGTAGATACGGCTGTAATCAAAGTAGAAGCCTCGTATCTTCTTGCCGTCGGGAGCCTTGACGGGTTGCAGCAGCGGTATGTATTCGACATTGCGGCTGATGATCTCGGCGCGTTTGCCCGTGAGGTCCATCGACGCGACCACATCCACCGCATGTGAGAACATGATTATATGCATCGGGTACTTCTCGCTGCGCCCGTCACCCGAGGACTTGATCGTCTCCAGTATGCCGTTCAGATGGCGGAAGTATGCCTCCTCCTTCTGTTTGTCGCCCAGTGCGCCGTATGCGAAGACCATCATGTTGAGCACCGTGGGGTTGAAGGGGTCGACCTTCATCGCCTCCTTGCAGATGGATATCACCTCGCGCATCTCCTCGTCGGTGACGGCATCGGGGTCGAGTCCCATGAGCGATTCGTATAGCATGTCGACGGCTCGGTTCGTTGCCAGCGGCTTGTAGCTGTCCTGATACGTGTATCCGTAATAGAGGTAGTGGTAGTCCTCCTCGGTGAGCGTATCGAGGTTGTTGTATCGCATCATTAGCGACGGATAGTAATATGGCGACGAAGAGTCGAGCGTGCGGTCGAGGATATCGTCCTCGTCGGGGATCTTCGACCACGACAGAGACGGTATCATGAGCAGCGCGAGGATGATATGTAGCAGTTTCATACGTTATGCGTTTGTTGTTATAACGTACCTTTACCGCAAATCGTATTCCGTAATGAGTGTTTTGATTTTCTTCATGAGCGGTTCCGTGGCCGGTACGAGGGGCAGACGCAGTACGTTTTCTATGCGGTCCATGGCGGCAAGGGCGGCCTTGATGCCCGTGGGGTTCCCCCTGCTCGAAGAGGGCGGCAATGGCCTCGCGCAGGTGTCCCATTATCTGTTCGGCGCTGTCGTAGTCGCCCGCGGCGGCCAGATCGACCATACGTGAAACCATCTTCGGGAAGGCGTTGGCCGCAACCGAGATTACGCCGTCACCGCCGCGGCGCATAACCTCCAGTGTAAGGCTGTCGTCGCCCGAGATGACGCGGAAACCGTCGGGACGGTTGCGTATGA
>VOFD01002643.1_pt1 | contig 39634 bp, 48 predicted proteins | sample 5384101 | NCBI WGS metagenome assembly VOFD01 (sample SAMN12384723, study PRJNA508395) | human gut metagenome | isolation source: healthy gut C | host: Homo sapiens
CAGTATGATTCCGTCAGTGGCATCCTCCTGTGAGAATGTATTGCTGCAATATTGTATGCAGAGCATGAGGAGCGGAGTCGTTCCGTTGTTACGGACACTTCGTTTTCCTGCAGGAGATACCCTGACAACGCTACCTTCTTCCACTGGGAACACTGTTCCGTCTACTTGAAATTCACCTTTACCGGAGAGGAAAAAATAAAGTTCCTCATGACTCTTGTGACTATGCAGAAATCCGGTTTCTGTACCCGGGGCGAATGACTGGAAAGAAAACTCGCTTCCCGTAGTTCCGAGAGCGGTGCTGCAGAATACTTTTCCGGGAATTTTCACATCCGGGCCAAGCTGAAGTTCGTATTCATTCAGTTCATTCAACTTACCGACACTGATCGCGGCGAAATTCTGTTCTACCGCGATTTTCCTAATCTTTTTCATCTTTCTAATATTTTGAAATGATTGTTTATACAGTTATTTAAGTGTTATGCTTTCTCCGTCTTCCGGTATAATCAGTCGGCTCATATCCGTCCCGTGATGGCGAGCTTCGTTGCGAAGGATGGCACGGGTGGTCTGGCAATGATCGATGGCATCCATGTGTACGGTAATCAGCTTGATGTGTGGGGGGAGTGTGTCAAGCATCGCCATTACTTCCTGTTCATTGGGGATGATACAACCGTCCGTCTTAGAGAATTCGGGGAATACCGCACCGCCACTGTTCACCACAATATAATTAGGACGATACTTTTCCACGGTAGCAAGAGTACATTCTTCCCATTTGCAATCGCCCATGATATAAATAGTCGGAAGCCCTTCGGACATCAGCACATAGCCCGAAACAGGTCCCATCATCTGGCCTATCTGACCGAAACCGTGATGGCCAATAGCACGGTGGATGGTCAGATGACCTAAGGTTATGCTCTTCAATCGCTTCTACATTTGAGAAACCATCTTTCAGGATGGCGGCCTTATCTTGTGGCTGGGTGTAGAAAGGAATGTCTTTCGGCAAATGCTGCTTTACACTTGGTTCGTAATGGTCGATGTGGTTGTGGGTGAGCAGTACCATATCAACACCTTCAGTAATGTCGCTAATAGGCATTACGAGATGTACCCTCGGATTCTTATATACACCGAGAGCTGATTGCAGGGTTCCTTTGTCGGCAAATACGGGGTCAATAAGAATGGTATGTCCTGCATAGTTGATTTTCAAGGTGGCACTGCGTACCAACCGAATAATTGCTTTTTCGTTCATGATGTTATGTTTTGTATTATTTTTCGGGTACAAAGTTCGAAAGGATATCCCAATGTCTCTATGCCTTAAAAACAGGAATATATGCCATTTTGATAAAAGAATGATGTATATTTGCAAAAAGCAAAAAACAAGAGTGATGAAAGCTATAATCAATCCCGAAAGACTTGTAAGCGTTCCGTTCAATAAAACGCAATGTGGCGTAGACTTCTACATTAACACAGGCGAAAGCAAGGACATCTGTGGTGTCTTGACCGAGCATAAGGCGTTTAAGACAGATTTTTTCAGCTTCTATTTCTTTCGTCGTGCCAATGGATATTTGTTGCTGAACTTCCGAAAAGTGGAGTTACGGGATGGTATGGTGCTGCTTTTGTCGCCGCACCAGCAACAGGAATGGCACGTGAACGAGGTAGAACTAGATTACACTTTTTCTTATTTTCCGCGAAGACTTTATGCGCACGTTCATTGCTGACAAGTTCTTCGTATATCGGCTGTTGTATTATTATCAGACTGATACACCGCCCTACTTGTTTGCCGAGCCGGAGGAGCTGACGGAATATATGCGCCTCTTAAAAAAGATAAAACAAGAACTACAACATCCTGTGGTAGACACTTACAACCTCATTGTGTCAGTGCTTTATTATCTACTGGTAATTATCAACCGGGCATACGCTCAAACTTATCGTCTACCTGTCGAAGTGCCAAAAACAATTACGCATTCAAATTCAAGGACTTACTCGAAAAACATATCCGAACGACACAGCGCGTTCAAGAATATGCTGATATGCTTCGGGTAAGTCGTATCACCTTGAATAATTCTGTCATGGCGCAATTTGGTGTATCAGCCATTCACTTACTCAAGCAACGTCTTTTGGAAGAGCTGAAAAATGAGCTACTGTTCTCCAATCTGAATGTGAGCCAACTGGCAGACGAGTTCCACTTTTCCGACCCCAGTCACCTCATGCGTTTTTTTCAACAAAAAAGAAACAGGCAAGACTTTTACCCAATATCTAATGAATTACAAAAGAGGAATATATGAATAGAAATTTCATATTTGGCAAATGAATTCCATATTTAAGATATTTATTTTTTTGAATAACTATATTTTTCGTCATAAAGGTTCATTCTGCCAGTCCATAGAAATACCAATCGCTTTGTAATTGACATTCTTTTGAAGAATCTTAAAAAATACAAAAACACCCAATTTTACATTCTTGGGTGTAAAAAAGGGTGTAAATCTCGCAAATGCTTGATTTACACCCTTTATTGCGGAGAGACAGGGGTTTGAACCTACAACTCTAACCGCTTATATTTCAGCTACTTTGCTTTCAAAATTTCAAATAGGTAACGAAACAGTAACGATTTTCAGATGTTGGGCTTGTCCAACTTTGACCGCTGTTTGTCTGCCTAACTTTCGGGTTCAAAGATACGGCTTTCTTTTGAAACTCGCAAATATCTGATAATAAATATTTTTGGGTTAGTGCAAGGTGCAAGCTATATATATAAATATATACTTGCACCTTGCACTAAAAAAAGCACTGGGGTACAAATGCTTAAAACAAAATCCGTATCTTCGTAACCGATTAAAAACAAACGTGTATGATAATAACTAACCGTGAAGAAGTAATAGATAAAGCGTTCGGCGTATTTGTCAGGATGAACTACGAGAAAGCAAGCATCATCACGCTTGCCAAAGCCTGCGGGGTGACAAAAACGGGTATCGTTTATTATTTTCCGCACAAGCTGGATTTATTCATGGCTGTGGCGGACAAATACGTGTTGCAAATGCACGAACCGGAAAACAAGTTTGCCGCTCCTGCCGATACGTTGGCGGAGTTCATCGGGCAATACGTGGCGGGGGTAGCCGCTTCCATGAAAAGGATTGTTGAACTGATTGGTGATAATAGCAGCCCGCATGATTGTAGTCCTAACTTCTACTACTTTCATTTCCTGTCACAAGTGCGCATGTACTATCCGGGTATCAGGCAGAAAATTGAGAAAATCTACCGACAAGACTATGACCTATGGGAGAAAGTCATACAGAAGGCAAAAGAAAGCGGGGAAATCAGGAGTGACACGGACGTGAAGAAAACGGCTATCATGTTCCGGCAAATGTTTTTAGGACTGTCATACGAACAAGCATTTCTGAACGGTCTGAACGTGGACGAACTGGCAGAAAATTTTCGCCATATCTATTCGCTGCTTAAAGCCTGATACTCTTTTTGTTTTTTTAACCTCTATTATTTTTGAACAGATGTTCAAAAAGTGATATTTTTATCTTATCTTTGGAGCGAAGCAAAATTCAGCGACATGGATAAGGTTCAGAAACAGAGAGGAAGCATCGTTCTGTACAAGGAAGAAAGAAACGGTGCGGACTACATACGGATAGAGTATGTAAACAGTCAGGCTGTCGCCCTGCTGCTCGCCCAAGATACGGACGTGGAAAAAGACAGGCAATAGTTCTGCCTACATACCTGCCACCGCTTTTAAACTGCCGGATTTCTATGACCGCTATTCGCCCCACGCCTATATTGATTACAGCCGGGTTTACGTGCGGCATCCCAAAACCTAAAAAGGGAATACATACTGCCGAGAGGCTACCTCGAACTGCTGGAACAGAAGCGGTACAGCCTTTCCACCATAAAAGCCTATAAAATCTATTTCAGCGACTTCATGGAATACCACAAGGGGCAAGACCTTGACCTGCTGACGGTCGAGGACATAAACAGCTATATGCTCCACATGGTAAAGGAAAAGCACATATCCGCCACCCAGCAGAACATGCGCATCAACGCTATCAAGTTCTATTACGAGAAAGTCCGGAAAGGCAAGCGGCAATATTATGGCGGGATAGCCCGTGCAAAAGAGTACAAGGCATTGCCCGAAGTATTAAGCCGGGAAGAAATGAAAAGCATCTTTGCACAGTTATCCAATCGGAAACACAGGTGCATGATTTCTCTTATTTACTCTGCCGGACTACGCCGAAGCGAACTTCTGAACCTGACACCCCAAGACATCATCAGCGAACGGATGCTAATCAGGATTGCCGGAAAAGGCAAGAAGTGCAGGTATTCCCTACTGTCGGAAAAAGCTGCTCAACGAACTAAGGGCTTACTACCGGGAATACAGACCGCAAAAATGGCTTTTTGAGGGCGAACAGGCAGGCGAACAATACTCACCCAGCGCATTGGTTAAGATATTGAAAGAAGCGGCAAGGAAAGCCGGAATAAAGCATCGGGTACACCTGCACATGCTCCGGCACACGTTCGCCACCCACCTGCTGGAACAAGGGACAGACCTAAGAACCATACAGGAACTTATGGGACATACCGATATAAAAACAACGGCAATTTATCTGCACGTTTCGAACGCCTATAAAGCAAAAATCCCCAATCCGCTGGATTGTTTGGATGATGATTAGACAATGATTTAATAGTGAATAGGAACTACACCATAAGGTGCGTTTATCGAAAAAATTATCTATAACAAAAGCAATAAGAATGGAAAATTTAGAACAATATTGGGAGCAATCCTTTTCCCCTATTGGACGTAAGTTTACAGAAATTCGTCCCGATTATCAAGATATGGGGGAAACAGACAGTATGGTCGCCGCATTATATTGGCTGGAACTTGAAATGTATAATGGTGGATTTCTTCAATTCTTCTGTAATTGGGGCTATGATGCTTATTTGCTTGCAATCAAAGGACTGGGAGCAATTAACGCAACATATACAGAACAACTTCTTATACAGGCATACAGCATCATCCAAAGATTGGAAAATGACAGCCAATTACAAGAGCTATGGGATATTCCCAAGCATTTGACAGAAAACGAAATCACCAAGTTGAATAAAATAGACGAGGAATATTGGGAAGATAAGGAAAATATTATGCGGCTTATGCTTCTAAAATTCCATTCTGATTCAGTTGAAAATATAGATAACGAAGCGTGATAACGCTTGACAGCGTTCCCCGCTATCCCATTAATAATAGATAATTATAACGTTCAAAAAACATATATAAAGGCGCAATTATGGATGATGTAACAAAAAAAAACGATTGAAGAACTCGTTCTAAATTTTATTTCAGAAATGAATGAATGGGAAAAATTTTGCAACAACTTAAAAAAAGAAAATACTCAATTATCATGGAATGAAAAACAGGATATGATGAAACAAAAGGTAGCTTCTATATTCATCAAATATTGTACAAATAAAGAACGAAAAATGAGTCGTCCGAATGCTTTATCATGGGGAAGTGAAGGAAGTTACATTTATGATTCTAAAGAGGAAAAAATAGTTGACATACAAGAAAGTAGAAAGAATAGATTTATTGTAATAACACAAAATGACAACAAATATCTACAGTATGTAATTGTCAAAAAGGATAATAAATACTTGATAGATAGTAAAAAAAGAAGATTTTTGGACGAAGATAAATGGTACGTGGATTATTTGTAAGTCTAATAAACTCTATTATTAACAAGAAAAGATAACCCCTGAACGGAGTTCCTTTTTCAACCATTAGCAATAAAATTTGAAATATGGATAAAGACGAGATAATATCAAAATTAGGATGGTTTACTCAAATGAAGTCTATACCACCCTTAACTGATAAATTCAAAACAGAGCAAATTATCTTTTTGAAAATATCATCCATTTCTTACAAGATAATGGATTGACAACTAAAGAAATACTAAAAAAGGAGAAAAGCCTACAGATAATACTGAAATAAAAATTGGAGATTTAACGGAAGAGGGATTAAAGTTTTATCTGTATGGCATTAGAAAATGGCGACAAAAAATACGATAGAGCAAAAGACGGGATTAAAGCAATCAATGACTTTGCTTTTATTGAAAAGAAATTAAAAAGAATTTAGAAGTAAAAATATTGCTAACAAAGCGTGATAACGCCTAACAGCGTTCCCCGCTTAGCCATTAATGGTAATTAAGTATGATAGATTATTTATTTTTCAAATTTTATAGGCTATGGAAATACAGTTCTTATTCCGAAATAGCGGTTTATGCAGCTTTGTTAATTCTCGCTGTATTTCTGAATTGTAATATTCACACAATATGGGGAGTATTGGAACAATATAAAATATTGCCTTATCCAACGCGAACAATGTATAATGTGTCTTTAGGGCTGATATTCATTCTTTTATGTATTCGTTTCTACTGGAAAAGAAGGTATAAAGCTGTCATAGAGAAGTTTAATGAAAAGCCTAATAAGAATAATCTATTGATACTTATATTATACATTTTCCTTTCGTTGTTTCTCTTTGTTTTAGAGGCTTTTTATAGTAAAGGGAAAATATAAATATACCATTAACAACGCAGGATAACGGCAAGCCATTCCCTGCTGAACCATTAACATCAAAACAGTGTACCATAATGGAAACAAGAGATAAACTTTTTACAGAAGAACAGTATTTAAAGCAACTGAAATTGTATAATGAAGAAATTCTTTATTATGAACAAAAGCATCTTTCAGGTAAACATATAGGTTACGATTCTTTGTTCAATTATAGGCTTCGTTCTTTATTGGTACAGTATTCTATGGGACAGGATATTGATAATCTGAAAAATAATTATGTGGAAACCCTCAAAACGATGCCGAGATTTTGGACGGATAACGGATTTTATATTGAAATGTTATGGCTTCTGTCAATAGGCATTATGTTGGATTACGAAGACAACCTTATACAAAGTTTGGTTCAACTGATAAAAGACAGGGAAGCAAAAGACTATATTTATGACACCTTGATTAGATACAGATTTCTTGATTGGGAAAGGACAACAAACAAAGTATTATATCCGTCACCCTATCAAGCAGCTATCACTGTTACAGAGTTGGCTGAACAAGACAAGGCAGAAGCGATGAAACGATTAGAAAAATACCTCAAAAAAGAATGGTATCGAGGACATTCTGATTTATCTTGGCATGACGACCATAAATATGGTATCAACCATGACGGTTATTGGTGTTTTGAAAGCGGTGCATTGGTCAAGGTCTTGGGGCTGAATGATAGCAGCCTGAAAGGGTTGCCCTACTATCCATACGACATGGTACATTGGAATGACAACATTAAATAAAGAAAAGGTATGAGTTACTCTGTTTGTGCATATTTGATAGAAGCCGATAAGGTAAGGTCTGTTTACGGAACTTGTGATAATCAGCTTATAAACCAATTAAAGGTTGCGTTGAAGCAGGAACTTGACTGTCTGAACGATTATTTCAGCGATAGCCTAAACACGGATAAAGATGCTTATGCGGTATTAGCAGACATTGTGAACGGAAAAATCCGTTATCCCGAAATTGCTTTCATGTACGGGTATGTATATGAAAAGATTTGCAACCATTATGGAACGCAAATCTACTGTGCGGAAAACCTTTGGCAACTGGATAGTCAAAGTACATTCATCCCTATTCCATTGAGCAGTGATTTTCCCTATATTATCAGCATACCCGTTTCTGAATTGGAGAGTAAGCGTACGGAATACACCTCGCTGAAAGAGGGTAACGGTATCGGAGATTATGACTATGAGCAGGAAATGGACGACCTGAATTTCATTTTCGATGAAGCCTTTGAAGCGCAAAAAGACCTCGTGATTATGGTTTATTGATATGGTACACTGGTGTGAGAATAAATATGATGTTAACGAAGCGTGATAACGCCTTACAGCGTTCCCCGCTGAACCATTATCAGTAATTAAATAGTGTAACATTATGAATATATATGAAATTGAACAAGACTTTGATAATTATAAGTTCTTTGTATTCAAGGAAGATGATGAGTCAAATAAAGGCGTTTGGGATTATAATGGTCAATCACTTATTAATGAGTGGAAAGGGCTTAGTCTGGAACTGTTTAGAGATAAAAGGAAAAAAGAAAGACAAACGAAGTGAGGAGTTTGATGCATCTTGTTATTTTTCCGGTTGTCTGATAGTAAATAAAAAGAACTTCCTTATTACTCTCTGAAAAGCTGAAAGGGCAAATAGAAGTTTTACCTGTCAATGTGGACGGGAACGCTTCAGGTTATTATTTTATAAATGTATTGAATACAGTCGATGCCTTAAATATAGAGTCCAAGAGCAATGAAGAAATCTTGAAGATGATGAGGGATAATAATGGTATTTTCAATAAAGAAAATATAGGTTCATATATCATATTTCGGGATAGTCTGTTTAATAACAATTATTATTGCACAGATGAATTTGTAGATTTTGTGAAGCAAAATTCAATCACAGGATTAAAATTTACATGTGCAGGTATCGCAAAATAAATCACTGATAACAAGCCAAGTTAGCTGCTAAACGCAGCTCCTTGTCAAACCATTATGAACAATTAGAGTACACGATATGAGAAATGAAATTTTACAGTTGAAAGATTTAGGTCGTATGCCTAATGAAAGTATCAATGATTCTGATAGCATTGATGAGTTGATAAATGCTTATGATACTTTATTAGAACAAATACAATTCCCCATATCATTTGATGAAGCTATGGTGTTGGTACAAATCTTCCCTGAAAATGCTTTTTTATGATTTGCAGTGGAGCTTACTAAGACTTGTAGAGTCCGTTTGTGTTGATGATGATAGGTATATTCAATTAATAAACTCTTGCCCAAGTCAAGAATGGCGGGACACTCTAAATGCTCGCTATGCAAATTATAAAAAGGCACAAGAGGTAAAGTAAGTTCATAACAAGCCGGGATAACGGACTAACGCCGTTCCCCGTCCAGCCATTACCGATAATAATAAAAACAAAGAAAATATGAACGAACGATATGCCAAATGTATTCCATTCGATAAGAATGTAAAAAGGCAGGATTGGTGGCAATCCACCTAAATGTATAGAAGGACAAATCCCTTGCGATTATAAATTCTATGCAACACTGGTACATCCTGAAAAGGAGAACATCATGCTTTCTATCATCATTCACCAAGATTATGACACTCTTATTGACAACAACATATATCCCTCAATAGCAGTCAAAGTAATAGAACATGAATTTTCCGAAATTGGCAATTGTGCAGAAAAGCGAAACGCCAGCTTAGACATGTGTTCTATCAGTGAATATTCAGAAGATAAGGATAGTGAAAATATACTTGTAAAAATAGGTGGTGAACCTTCCCTTATCCAAGATGAAGAAAGCTATTATAAAGAATTAGAGAAACATGGTTTTTTTTTTTCTTATCAATAGACGAGGACGGATATAGTGAAGATGTTACTATTGGCAGTTATCCTTTCGGATATGGAGCTTTGTATTTGTATAAGCGCTGTACAACCAATGAAATAATCGCAGGATTTTGGCAATGTTCGTAAAAATATATCGGTAACATGCACCTGTTCCGCCTAACGGCGGCAAGCTGCAAACCATTAGTAGCAATCAGAAACAAATAGTAGTATGGAACATTTCAAAGAAGTACCAGATGTAAATCGGTTAATAATATCTCCTCTCTATTTAAGAGAAGGATTAGAGTTTGCAAAAAAATCAAGGCTATAATGATATTTTAATATCAACGGACGACATCGGCATCAGTGGTGTTTCCTGTAAACACACATTAAATGTAAGTCTAATATGTGAATATGATTTTATTGAAACCTTGATTATTTCAGGGTACGACTTTACAATAGAACCATGCAATTTAAATCAACTAAGTGTTTTACCGCACTTAAAAAAAAAATTGGGACTTTGGATTGACAAGGTCTTTACTATTGATTTCAGTTTGTTTCCCAAACTTGAAGAATTGAAGTATTATCATACAAAACAAACAGAAAATGTAGATACTTTAATAAACTTGAAACGACTGCATATTTATAATCTCAAATCAGAAGATTTGAAAGAACTGAAAAGCATGAATTTGTTAGAAGAACTGACACTATGGGATGCCAAAAATATAAATTTGAATGGTTTATGTCAATTAACTAACATAAGAACGTGGGAGATTGTTCGTTCTCGAAAAATGATAGATATTAGAGGTTTATGTAATTCAAATAGACTTAAAGAATTATCATTATATTATTGCAATAACATAACGGACATTAGTGTTTTGAACCGTTTATCAAGAGTTAAAATACTTAGATTACGTAACTGTAAACGACAAGATTTAACCCAATTAGTACCCAACAATACGATTAAGCAGATTAGTATTTCAAGTCTAAAAAGACTTGAAATTTTTGGCAGGAATGAAGAAACTCAAATTCTTGCATTTTGATGATGTAATTGATGGAGATATATCCCCATTATTGGACTCTTCTTTAGAGTTTGTAGGTATGGTTTCAAAAAAGAAATATTCCCATACAGAAAAAAGTGAACCTAATACTGGAAAGAAACCGATTGAATAATAAATAGCTACTAACAAACCGGGCTAACGCTTACAGCGTTCCCCGCTTAGCCATTATAAACAGTAATGCAAAATATGAAACAGAAAATATACCATATCATTATCTTTGAGTAGCCTATTCACAAAATCCCAAAGCAGATATTTTGCAGCAAGATCTTTCAGGCTTATTTGACAATTTAAGCATGATTGGCATATTAGGAGAAGACTGTAGCCGAATTGACATTCATTTTACCGAAGTTCGGAAAATGGATAATAAAGAATATGAGATAAAAGGGTATCAGTCGTACCCGATTATCCGTAATCTGTCCGTTTAAGGGAAAGGTTTGGGTAGATAGCATTTCTTCTTGTTCTCAAATGATGAAAAGTGAATGTATCGTAAGTGGACGGTTTCAGATACGGGTATTACTCGTTTGCGGAATACGGAGATAAACGATATAGCGGTGTATTTTCCGGTTTTTCGAGCAAGGGTATCGGGTTAACGGACAGCAAATAGAGAAAGGACGGAATGAAATGGCAGAACTGAGATTGAACTTGGCTGAATATAGGGGTAACTGGAAATCCGCAAAGGGACTGATCAAAAGTCTGTTCTTGAGATGAGATTATACCCGATACTCCTGTAAACTTCTGCCTGTTTAATGATGCTGGCGAATGGATTGTACTACCGAAATATCGTAAGAATGGTTGGGAAAATCTATATAATGCCTATCACAATGAAAATCTGACAACGGACGAGATACAAAAGGCCCGTGAAGTGGAAGAACAAGAATGGTGGGCAAATGAAAGCCAATCATGCAAAGTACATTGAGTTTATAACGAAGCGTGATTACGCCTAACAGCGTTCTTTATGATAAAATTCATTTTAGATGCGATGTATTATCAGATATTCATATTTAATAGGGATAAATTTATATTGGAAAATCCACATGAGCGGACGATACAGATAATATGTGGAATATTATTTCTTCCTGTTATAGTATTGGCATATCTACTGATAGAGGAGAATTTCAATTATAAAACCCCTTTTGTGTTTTTCATCATAATCTATGTTTTATTATACAAGACATTCTGTTCGTATTATATCAAAAGGGAAAAAGGTATGGAAATTATAAGGAGTAAACCTCTGATATTTAATAGCCAAAAGGTTTCTTCCTTCATATCATGGATGATTTATCCCATTTTGGTTGTATTACTTTATTTTATAATAATACAAGCAATATTGACTTCGTGCAAAGCTATACAATCAATGGAGTGAGAAAGTTTGATTGCTTTGCCGTGTATGATAATGTAGCGGACGGAAATCGTTTCCTGTTCTTTGATTATGAAAATCAAGCAGCTTACATAACGCCTACTTGTTTTTCCGGTTTCTATCCGATATGCAGTTCTGTGGACTTTTCAAAAGGGGAAGTTTTGTTAATAAATGGGCACTCTCATTTAAAACAGCCGAACGACACAGTAAGTATTGATAGTAAGGTGACTTATGTACCATTTAACCGTAATAATCGAATTATAAAGGCAACTTTAGTTCCATATCCTCAAGCGAGAAAGGGCAATAGATATCTAATAACGAAAGATAGCATCTAACGATGCTCCTTTCTAAGCATTCAAGGCATTAGCTGTAATTATATGACATGAAAATCTATGAGAATAAAATATTGAGAATACTTGGATTTATTTTTATTTGGATTTATGTATTCGGTGTGGGCCTAAAGTTATAATATTATGGTTGGGGTTGGAATGTTGCTCTATCCTTTTGTGGCTTGCCTTTATCTGTATAGACCAAAGTTTATTGGATTGGCAAATTACAAACTTCATATTGCAAGCTGTCGGTTTGGAGGGTTTCAGAAGGAGATGAGCAGGGATTGAATATGCTTGCAGTCTTATGTGGCATTGTTTATCCTCCTTATTGGGATTGGGTGTTTATTCATAAGTTAGTAAACAACGATCTGGACGGCGCTCCCGAAGCGGAGTTGGAAGCGTCCTGCAAGGAACTGGACGAAAAGGTAACATGGCTGCTGCACAACAGCCGGAAAATGGACAACTACTTGGAACTTGAACCGTTCAGCAAGGACGGGCGGCTGTGCGCCCACGTGTGCGACACGCTCAAAAGCCTGCCGGAAACGCCGACACTGGCGGCATACAAGGACTACAAGGCAATCATTATCCTGCTGGGTATGTCCACCACCCATTACGCCATACTTGACGAACTGGCGGAACAGCACCGCAAGCGGGACGAGATACCCGAACTGACCGCCTACTGCGATGCGCTCCACTGGATGCGACCGGGACGGCAGTACCTCTGCAACGTGTACAACACGGTATGCCACGCTTTCCACCTGCTGCGGAGAAACCCGGTAAGGGGCAACCGACTGCTGGTGACGGAAAAGGAACTGCGCCACGCCGAACGGATGCTGCCGGAACTGGGCAGGCAGACGTTCACCGAAATGGTGCGTCTGAAAGGCTACATGGTCTATGATGCCGAGAAACTGGCGGACAAATGCGGCATGGAATACGGCTCGTTCCGGCGAAAGGTAAAGAAAATGACCGGGTACACGGCTAAGGAATGGGTGATAAAGGAACGGGTAAAGGACGTGGAACACTACCTGTTGAACACAAACCTCACGCTTACCGAAGTGGCGTTCACCACCGGGTTCGCATCGACATCGAACCTGAACGACTTCTGCAAGGCGTATCTTTTAGATACCCCCGGAGAAATACGCAGAAAAGCGCAGGAAACAAGAAAATGCACAGTTACAAGAACGTAATGTGAAAAATCAAGAATAAAACTGATTTTTTATGCCCGTAACTTTGTGCTTCATAAAAGATAAGCACAAGGTTATGGAACATAAGATACCGTTGGAAACATACTTCGCCGGACTGCTTCAAAAAGTGGAATGGCAGATACAGGAATACGAGGACACCGCAGCGGACACGCTGACGCTCTGCCGCCTATGCGTGGACTACCTGCAAGAGATACTGGGCGAACTCAAAACCTTTATAATCTCCTACCCGTTCGCCAGCACGGAAGAAGAAATACACTTCTTCAAGGAACTGAAACCGCTTTTAGCGAGCAAAATCATCTATTACAATACCGTTTACAAGATAGAGGTGCGCTTCCCCAGCGGCAGCGAGGACGTGCAGCGGGACTACCTGCTGTCGGAAACCGACCGGATTTCAAGGTCGTTCCAGCGGAACTTGGCGTTCTACCAGTACCACCGAACGAAAGCCACCTACTTGGACAGGCAGTATTTCATACGTGGGAAGCCTGACATACAAATCATCGTGGACAGTTTCTATTACGAAACAGACCCACAGTTCAGCACCAGTCACGATTTCAAGGTAGCCAAGATTTTAGCCAACGAACTGCTGGAAATATACCTCACCAACCGTCTGCACGAGCTGGAACGCCGGGAACAGCGCAAGCGGGTGAAGAACGGCTTCATGGGCAGGCTGTTGCGCTGGACGGGGACGAAAAGGGCGTTGGTGGAACTTATCTACGCACTGGACGCCTGCGGCTGTCTGAACAAGGGAACGGTTGATATTAAGGAGATTGTAGCCTACTTTGAATACGTGTTCGACATAGACCTCGGCGACTTCTACCACACCTACATGGAACTAAAAGCCAAGACCAAAGACCGAACGGGCTTCCTCTCCACCCTGAAAGACAGGTTGCTGATGCGCATGAGGGAGCAGGATTAGGCAACCGTGCTTTAACAAAATTTATTTCGCCACAGGTGGGTACATCTGTGGCGTTTTATTTTTCAGGACACCCGAACTTTGCGGCAAATCAATCAGTTACCGTTATGGAAATAATAACATTCGAGTCCAAAGCCTACAAGGAACTGGACAACAAGATTACCGCCATTGCCGACTACATCTTCAACCACATGGAAACGGCAAGGCAAAGCGAGGAAGACATGTGGGTGGACAGCTACGAGGTCTGCACGTTCCTGAAAATAAGCGAAAAGACCCTGCAACGCCTGCGGGTGTCGGGGACTATCGCCTATTCCAACATCAGGGGACGCTACTTCTACAAGGTCAGCGAGATACGCCGGATGCTGGAAGAACGCCTGATAAGGAGCAACAAGGAGAACATCGACAACCTGATAACCAACCACCAGTTGTATGCTAAGGAAAGAGGAAATCTTAGAAAGGACAAGTAACGGGCTGGCGGTGTTCAAACACTACCTGCCCGGAAACTGGCGCATAGGTCGCAACTTCCTTAACCCGCTGTACGAGGACAGCAAGGCTTCCTGCAACATCTACTTCGACCGCCGGGGCGGTATCTACAAGATGAAAGACTTCGGCAACGACAGTTATAGCGGCGACTGTTTCTTCCTCGTGGGGCAGTTAAAGGGGCTGGACTGCAACCGGGCGGCTGACTTCGTGGAGATACTGGAAATCATCGACCGGGATTTGGGCTTGGGGCTGGCTTCCGGCACTCCGGTTTCCGTTCCCCCGGCAACCGTCCGCCGGGCAGTGCCGGACAAACCCGAAGAAACGCCCGAAAAGCCCGTCAAGCCCTACCAGTTCCGGGAACAGAAGTTCCCGCTTGCCGAACTGGTGTACTGGCAACAGTACGGCATCACGCCCGAACTGCTGGAACGTTACAAGGTCTGCTCGCTCCGGGAGTATCACAGCGAAACGGCAGAGGGCAAACCGTACACCTACACTTCATCGGTGGCAGAACCCATGTACGGCTACAAGGGCAAACAGCACATCAAGCTGTACCGCCCGTTCTCCACGCCCCGCTTCCTCTACGGCGGCAGCTTCGGCGAGAACTACAGTTTCGGGCTGGAACAACTGCCAGCCAAAGGCGACACGCTATTCATCACGGGCGGCGAGAAAGACGTGCTTTCGCTGGCGGCGCACGGTTTTCACGCTATCTGCTTCAACAGCGAAACGGTGACTATCCCTCCCACGCTGGTCTATCGGCTGACGTTCCGCTTCAAGCACATCGTCCTGCTCTTTGACATGGACAAGACGGGCAGGGAAAGTTCATGCAAGCAGGAAAAACTATTGGAAGAATTTGGCGTGAAACGCCTGCTGCTCCCGCTTCCGGGAACGAAAGAGGAAAAGGACATATCCGACTACTTCAAAGCCGGGAACACCCGTGAAGATTTCCTGAAGCTGTTTATCGAATTTTTAGACAACCTGTATAGCGACACATTGATTATGCTTAAATCGTGCGAGATAGATTTCAACAACCCGCCTGCCAAAGCGCAAGAGATTATTTCGGCGGGCGATGTTCCGCTGGGGACACAAGGCAACCTGTTCGGCATCACCGGGGGCGAGGGAACGGGAAAGAGCAATTATGTAGCCGCAATCGTGGCGGGCTGCATCTGCCCGGCTGGTGCGGAAGTAGATACGCTGGGCATACAGATAACCGCCAACGGCAGGCACAAGGCGGTATTGCTTTACGATACCGAGCAATCGGAAGTGCAACTGTTCAAGAATGTAAGCAACCTGCTGGCACGTGCCAAACAGCCGGACAAACCCGATGAACTCAAAGCGTTCTGCCTGACGGGTATGTCACGCAAAGAACGCTTGAACGCCATCGTGCAGAGCATGGACAAGTTCTATTACCAGTACGGCGGCATCCAGTTGGTCGTCATTGACGGCATCGCAGACCTTGTTAAGAGCGCCAACGATGAAGCGGAAAGCGTGGCGGTGATAGATGAACTTTATCGGCTGGCGGGCATCTACAACACGTGTATTCTGTGCGTGCTGCATTTGTCCCCAACGGCTTGAAGCTGCGGGGACATCTGGGCAGCGAACTGCAACGCAAGGCGGCGACCATCCTTTCCATCGAGAAGGACGAAGAACCCACGCAGTCGGTCGTGAAAGCCCTGAAAGTGAGGGACGGAAGCCCGCTGGACGTGCCGCTGAACGTCCCAATGCGAAAACTGGCACTTTTCAAAATGTGGGGATATTCAGCGCAGGATATGGTCTGTTCGACCTACCTGTTTGGCGGGGCTCGCTGTGGATATCTCGAAAGCAAAAAATGCGCCCGGTTTCCCTCCGGGCGCAACCACTAAAATTTCAATTATTATAAGCTGTAAAACCTATCACAATGAAATTTCAGCGGCAAAGATAGGCTATTTCTTCGGTTTCGCTTTCTTTTCGGGGAATGAAAAACCGACATTGAACTGCTCGTCCAGTACCAGCGAAGCATCGAAAGCCTTGCCGTTCTTGCCCTTGAAGCCCTTGATTAGCCCGGTCTTGCGTTTCGTCACCAGCTCGACAATCTGCTTGTCGGAAAGCTGCTTGTCGCACTTGTTGCGGAATATGGTAAGCGTGCAGTCCACGTTGGAACACTTCGCCACTTTCGGGTAGAACAGGATGCGCCCGCTGCCGCATTTCGGGCAGGGGCAGGTTTCACCAGTAGCGACAGATAGCTGCACCGATAGCAGTTCTGCGGTGATTTGCGTTGCGTACACCTCGATGCCCTTTCGGAACGTGTCGGCATCCATGCTGCCCGCTTCTATCTTGGCAAGGGCGGTTTCCCACATGCCCGTCATTTCGACATCGGCAATCTTCTTGTCCTTGACAATCCCATAAACGGCAAGCCCCTTGTCGGTAGGCACAAGGTTCTTCTTCTCACGCACGATGTACTGGCGGGCGAACAGCGTTTCGATAATCGCCGCACGGGTGGCGGGCGTGCCTATCCCGACATCTTTCAGGCTGGCTTTCAGTTCGGCATCTTCCAGTTCCCTGCCTGCGTTCTCCATTGCCGCCAACAGGCTGCTTTCCGTGTGCAGCGGTTTCGGCTTGGTCTGCTTTTCGAGCAGATCCACGCCGGAGAGTGGCAAATATTCTCCCTCTTGGAGTGGCGGCAGGCTGGCGGCTTCTTCATCCCCGCCCGTTTCCGGCTCGCCGAACACGGCACGCCACCCGGCTTCTTTCATCACAGACCCTTTCACCGTAAAGTCGGTATCTCCCCCTGACAGCAAGGCGGTGGTAACGTCTTTCACGCACTTGCCCGAAAAGGCTTCCAGCATACGCCCGGCTACCAGCTCGTAAACCGCCCGCTCGTCTTTGGAAAGTTCGCCGGGCAGGTTCTCGGTAATGATTAAGGCGTGGTGGTCGGTCACTTTGCCGTCATTCACGCTGCGGCGGTTCAGGGGTGTGCCGTCCAGCCCGGCGGCATACCCGGCAAAGCGGGAGTATTGCCCCAGCAGGGCGACACGTTCCGGCATTTCATCGAAAACGTCCTCCGGGATATAGCGGCTTCCGGTTCGGGGATAGGACATCACTTTCTTTTCATACAGGCTTTGCGCTATGGAAAGCGTCTTGTCAGCCGAGAAGTTCAGCTTCGTGTTCGCTTCCTTTTGCAGCGTGGTAAGGTCGTACAAAAGCGGCGGTTCTTGGCAGGCTTCTTTCCTCTCAACGGATTTAACCACAAGTTGCCCGGCATCCTTTACCCGTTGCAGGGCGGCTATGGCTTCGGGCTGCTGTTCCCACTTGGCGGTCGATTGGGCGGTAAAATTTATTCCCCCGCTGGCGGTCACCGCTTTGAGTTGCCAAAACTTGGCGGGTACGAAATTCCTGTTCTCCAAATAGCGGCCGCATATCATCACGAGCGTGGGTGTCTGCACCCTGCCCAGCGAGAACACCCCCTGCCCGGCGGCTACGCTCAACGCTTGGGTGGCGTTTATGCCTATCAGCCAGTCCGCTTCGCTGCGGGACTTGGCGGAGAGGTAGAGGTTATCGTAACGCTCTCCCGGCTGCAAGTTGTCCAGCCCCCCACGGATTGCCTTGTCGGTAAGGCTGCTTATCCACAGGCGCACAAATGGTTTCCGGCAGTTCAGGTAATGGAAGATATAGCGGAAGATTAACTCACCCTCACGCCCGGCATCGGTGGCGACAATAATCCGGTCGCACTGGTCGAACACTTCCTTTATCACTTTCAACTGTTTCAGCACGCCGGGGTCTGCCTTGTACCCTTTCTCCGCTTTCACCTGACGGGGGATTAGCTGGAAATCGGGCGGCAGTATGGGCAGGCTCTCCCTGCGGAAGTTCGCCACGCCGTAGGCTTCCGGCATGGCAAGCTGGATTAAGTGGCCGAACGCCCATGTCACCATATACCCGTTGCCGGAAAGATAACCGTCATTACGCCCGGTCGCACCGATGATGCGGGCGATGTCCTTTGCCACGCTGGGCTTTTCTGCTATCAATGCAATCATAATTCTTTACTTTTTAATGGTGGATATTACATTTTCATTCCTTTGGACTTCTTGGGCTTGTCTGCTTTCAGGCTCTTGTCTTGCGCCTTGTCCTGCTTTTCTTTCTGCTTGGCGGTAGGCTTCTGCTGTCCCTGTTTCAGCGGCTCTTTGCCCTGCTTGGTGGCTTCGTTGGTCTTGCCCCCTGAATTGACCGCTACCTGCGTCCGGTTCTCGGCGGCGGGGGTAACGTCTTTCGGCTGCACCTTGTCGTGGGATTTGCCCTGTGCGCCGGGCTGCACATGACCGTTGAACTCAACGCCCTTGCCGTCCTTTAGCCCGGCTACCTGCTGTTCTGCGGGCTGCTGCCCCTGCTGCAAGAACTGGACGGCGGCACGGGGCAGGAACTCCAAGCCACGCTCCACCGCACTGACCTGCAAATAGGCACTGCGCTTCGTGCCGTCCCTGAATTGCAGGTTTTCCATTTTCACCGCTTGCCCGGCTTCAAAGGCGGCTTTCTGTTCCGGGCTGACTTGCACGTTACAGATTGTATCGGGGCATTTCCATTTGTCAGCCCGCATGTATTCCAGTTCGTGCGTGTACCTGTCCCGGCTGACAAACACGGGGATTTGCTCGCCGCTTTTCGGGTCTTTGATTTCAGCGATGCCGCCCAAGTTGCCAGTGCCTTGCAAGTTGCCCTGTTCCTGCTTGGTGAACCCGTGTTCATGGAACGGGCGTTGCAACAGTTTCTCGTCCTGCTGCACGCCGTGTAGCTTGGGTACTACCGTGCCGTCCTTTGCCTGATAGAAAGAGAGCTTGACATCGGTAGGTTTGAGGTAGAAGCCGCCCACCGTCCCCGAAACGGTGTAGGTATTTCGGGACTTGTAGCCACGCATCACCCGGTCGAAGTCCTTCGTGTTTTTCAGGGTGTCGGCGGTGATGCCGACTTTTTTCAGGTTCTCCCAGTCGATTTTTGCCGGGTCGAAGCGGTAACCCTGCTTGAACTCGTGGAAGTCGGGCTTCGGAACTCGAAGCATTTCAGCCCGCTTGTCGCCCTCCGGTGTCGGGTTGCGGTGGTTGTCCTCGATTGCCTTTGCGTCCCGCTCCGCTTCGGAAGCCTTGACGCTGAACAGTTCCAGCCCGGAAGTGTCCTGATACTTGCGGTAGAAGTTGGAAATGAAGTTGCTGAACACATCGCTGTTCTTGTCCACCTGCATGAACTCGCCACCGTGTGTTGGCGGTACGGTCTGCAAATTGCCCTCCTTGTCAATACCCTTAACGGCACTCACCTTTCCCTGCTGTTTATCCAAGACCAGCAGCACGTCTTTTTCCTGCCCCTCTGCGGGCGGGGTCATTCTGTTTGCCATAAATAATTGAAATTTTAGCGGTTACGGGAATAGTCCCGCCCAAAGGTAGCGACTAAATATGCTATATTTGGACGGGCGGCAAGGGCTGTCCGAATTTGTCCTGCGGTGTCCCGATTTGTCCGGGTGGGATGAAATTCCGCAACCATTGGTTGCAGAATTGAAAAGGGCATAAAAAAGAGAGTGAATGATTTCACTCTCTTTCGATGAACCCTTTGTGAACCCTTTGGTCGTTTTTTGAAATAGCTAAAACTCAAGTAATTTGCATATTTTGCAAAAGAAAATCATTCGAGTATGAACCATATGTGAACCCTTTAATGGATTAGCGGGGAACACTGTTTAAGCGTCATCGCGCTTCGTTAGTAATCTGTTATTGCACTCGTTTCAAATCCCCGATAGATTGGAGTGACATTTCTATGTAGGGAATAGTTTTTAGAATATGGATGTTATCTATTGCTTCTTTACCACCCAATGCCAATGCCGATACAAGACATGGAGATTATAGAATAAAAATAATTCATCTTTCTTATTATCAGTCATTTGAATATTTTCTGTTTTTCTCTATTTTTGCCATTTTCTGTTATTCAGTACACTTTGAAATATCATTTTCTTTTTTGTACCTTTGCATCCGCAAAAAACAAAAGAAAATCAACTATTTAGTGTAATTACCCGGTTACGGCACCTAAATCGAGATAAAACCTCTAAACAATGGCAATGTTAGAAAATAAAACGAAAGAAAACCCCAAGCTGGAGCAAAATAAGCTCTCGGACGGTAGAATAAGCCTTTACTTAGAGTATTATTTCCTCCTCAAATTATTAAAAGTAATACTGTCAAAAAGAAATACCTTTTATTCTTACTCTTTTCGCCAGTACTTATATCTTGCAGTCAACAGAAAAAAAGTTTAGTACGGTTTGGATATATAGACAAAAAACAGACTAAACTCCAAACATGGAAATTCAGATATTTTTTATACATTTCTCTTATATACAAATGATAGCCGAATTCAATTCATATATGAGTAACATAGACATAGACTTCTTCAAGGAGTTGTGTCTGAAACATGGAGAGTTACGACATTATAAAAAGAATGAGTTTATTCTCCATGAAGGTGATGCCTGTTCTTTCTTCGGGTTTATCTTATCAGGCGTAGTCAAATACAGTTGCACCAACCGGACAGAAAACAAGCCGTATAATGTCGGTTTTTCCTTTCCAAATGAATTTATAGCCGATTATCCCACTTGCTTATATGGCATGAAATCAGAATTGAATATACAGGCGATAATCCCGTGCGAGATTTACATCTGTTCTTCTACATTCTTACAGCAAAAATTCAAGGAAAATAATGAAAACCAACGGATAGCCCGTATCGCAGCCGAACAGATGTTTTTCCAATCATATTCACGTTATTTGGATTTATTCAGATTCACACCGGAAGAGCGTTACCTCCAACTTTTAAAAAAATGCCCTGCAATCTTTCAAATGGTATCACTAAAAGAAATAGCATCCTACCTTAAAATTACACCCATACACATGAGCCGAATCAGACGCAAGCAAAGTTTTGACAACAAAAAATAAACATAGGTTTAGAAATTTACATTATAACAATATTCCAAGAGTATCTTAATCTGCCAAAGAATTCTTTCTTTTTATCTTTGTCTTATCTTTGGTTGGTTCAACGAAGAGACAAAATAAAGATTGAATGAGTTAAACAAGAGATTAAAAAAAAGAATATGAAAACAAAAGAAATTCTTGGAATACTTATGCTATTCCTCTGTACATTCAGCTTTATAAGCTGCGACGATGATAATGAACAGACAAATGAATTAACCCCCGAAGCACTTTATCAGACTTCATGGCGTGGAACAGGGCATTGTGAGGCTTGGACAGTACAAAATATGGGGGTCGGTATGCAATTTGTAGATACTCGGAAAGGGAAAGTAAATTGGGAAGGTTACGATGAAATTGATATTACTTATACAATAGAAGGGAAATATATCACATTTAATAGCAATGCTTTATATTTGGGTGGAGCCCCTTGGATTATCAAAAGCTATACCCAAAAACATATAACCATTATACAGAATGAAATTAGTCCAGATAAAGAGAAAGTAGCTACAATTGAATTAGAGAAAATAGATTAAACTGAATCATGGGAACATTAAGTTGCATAAATGTATGCTACAACAGAACAATGAGAACCGTGAGATTTGCAAATTGAGCAAAGAAAGTCATAAATACCTTGTAAATAAAGGAAAAAATGCAGATTCATCTAATATTCCTTTATGTGCTATTATCGGGCTGGTCTATGGGCTGAAACACAAGGAAAAGAGATTCACCTTGTTCTTTTGTATAGGATTGGTTATTGGGTTAGGATGAGCAATTTATATGCTACTGCTAATAAGGTCAATGTAAATCAAAGGAATATGAAACTGAAATATATATTGAATGCTATACTATTTGTTTTGGCATTATCTTTTTTGTCTATGTGTATATTTAAGACTACAGAGTTAAGTTTAAAATGTATACAATTTGCTGTATCTATCTCTTGTATAGGAGCAATGTTTTCTACAAAAAGATATAGATACATATTTGCATCTATTGCTTTAATCATTATAGGAATATCTTTTTCACTTTAAATGTCCATAATAACGATAATGATTTGATTATTGAATGGTATAATAATAGTCCAGTCTACAGATAGCGACTAAAAACGGGGGCAAGGGATGCCCGAATTTGTCCTGCGGAGCTTGAAATTATCCGGGTGCGATAAATCTCCAACTGTTGGTTGGAGATTTAAAACGGGTACAGACCGAAGTTAATCGCTTGCTTTAGACGAGCCATTTGTGAGCCATTTGTATAGTATTGTTTTCGGCTTATAATCAGCATTTTACAAAAATCGCATTATACTTGTGAGCCATTTGTGAAGCGTTTGGCAAGCCTTTGATTGAGTTTCCGTTATTCTTCTATTATCAGGTGACACGACAAAAAGAAAACATCTTCGGCAAAATCTTTGTTATGTTTTTGCAGGTGATTACATAATATACTATCTTTGCATATAGAAACAAAGGACATAAATATGGCTTCATTCAGAAAAGAGATACTTGGGCAGATTGAACGGATAGATACCGGGCGTATATTCACGTTCCGGGATTTGTCGTTTGAAACGGAAAAGACCGCCAATGTTGCGGTGCTACTTTCCGAACAGAGCCGCAAAGGGGTACTGGTACGGGTTGAAAAGGGGGCGTACTACCGTCCCAAGAAATCAGTGCTGGGACTGGGAAAGCTGCCTGTCTATCAGGATGAACAGTTCCGCTACCTGACTGAAAAACTGAACGGCTATATCACGGGGGCTTACGTCTATAACAAAATGGGGCTGACCGAACAGGTAGCCACAACCATAACGATAGCCACTCCTAACCCGGTTCGCCGTTTCCGTTTCAAGAACTTGGATATAGAGTGCGTGAAAGCCTACTGCATGGTCTATCCGGATGAAAGCCTTGTCCCGTACTTGCGGCTGCTCGATGCGATAAAGGACATGAAGCGCATACCCGGAACAACCGGGCAGGACATCTACAACCGGGTCAAAAGCCAATATTTCAACGGGTACAGCCTGCCGGAACTGGAAAAAATCGTATCTTTGGCGAAAAGTTACCCGCCACGTGTCAGAAAGGTGGTGGCGGACATACTGGGCGACATCAGACAAACCGTGTTGCAAACAGAAATGGCAAAGACCATTCTTCCCACGACACGGTTCAACTTGGATTATAAAACAGCATAGGACAGAAATATGAATTTACATTCGGACAAGGAAGCGTTCAAGGAAATCATCGCACTGGCGGCTGAACATTTCGGCTACGAGCAGTCGCACGTGGAAAAGGATTACTGGGTATCGAAGATACTGCGGGATATTTCCATGTCCGAATATGCGGATAAGACCTACTTCAAAGGCGGAACTTCACTTTCCAAAGCCTACGGGCTGATAGAACGTTTCTCGGAAGATTTGGACTTGTTCGTGTTCACGGGTGATAAAGGTGCGTCCAAGCAGGCAGAAAAGACATTGAACAAGAAACTTTCCAAATACATAGCCGAACTCAATAGCGACATATACAAGGAAGATTTGTCGGAAACGGGCGGTAATTACCGTAAACTGTATTTCTCGTATGACAATGTATTTCAAGGCGTGGGACTGAAAGAACATTTGGAAGTAGAGATAAAATCCTGTGACCTGCCGGACAAAAAACTGATGTTCTACCCGGCGGACAAGCGGGTTATCAAACCGATTGTGACCGCCTTTCTTGAAAGCATCGGGCAAGAGGAACTGATAAGCACCTACGGGCTGGAAAGTTTTGAAACGCAGTGTATCAACCCCCGAAAGACTATCTGCGACAAGGTTTCAAGGCTGGTAAAGCTGTCTTACAATGAGGATGCAGCCGCACTGTTGGCAAAGCATATCCGTGACGTTTACGACTTGTCGGCACTCTACCACAATCAGGAATATAACGATTACCTACATTCGGAAGATTTCTTGGATGCCATGTACCGGGTGACGATAGAGGACGGACTAAATAAAAACTCCCGTTCGCACTTGTCGCTGGCTGATGCACCGATATTCAAGGATGCCGAAGCGGTCATGGCGTTACCCGAAGTGGCTACGGCGTACACTGCCGATTTGAAGAAACTGACTTTCGACAAAAGCAAGATGCCGCCGATAGGCAAGGCTGTGGAAGCATTGAAGAACCTGCACGAAATATTAGTGCGTTTTGAAGCCTACCGCACCAAAAAGCAAAATGAAGAACAACCGTAAAGCTACATCGGCTGTTCTTCACTCCATACATTATTATATATAGCTATTCTTCCTCCTTAATCAAATGGCATAGCTCCGGGTCGTTCTTAATCCGGGTTATCTCGTCCTCGACTATCTGCCGGACTTCCTGACGGATGCGGTCATAGTTGGCTTGTATCTCCTCCTGCATCCGGTCGTTGCCGTCCTTGTCGGTGAAGTCGATTATCTGCGGTATCTTCACGTAGCGGGCGGTTTCCCGCTTCACCTTTTCATTGTCCACCACGATTTCACAGTGGAAAATCTTCTGTTCTATCCGTTCATCGAAGTTGTCCGCCACAGCCCCCACGAACATGCCTTGCGTGAGGTTGGATATTTTGCTGGCAGGTATCAGGCTGTCCATTTGGGTGCTTATCGAGGTGGACTTCTCCCGCTGGTTGATCGTCATGCTCTGCCGTTTCTGCAACACCTTTCCGAAACGCTCCGACAGTATTTTTGCCGTTTCACCGACTACCTGACCGCTGAACACGTTGCCCACAGTATTTTGTATAACCTTGCTTTCCTTGTCCCCGTAGTCACGGGTAAGCTGGCTGTAATCCTGAAAGCCCAGCAGAACCGCTACCTTGTTGCTTCGTGCCGTAGCAATCAAATTGTCAAGTCCACGAAAATAAATCGTTGGCAACTCGTCTATAATCACCGAACTTTTAAGCTGACCTTTCTTGTTTATCAGCTTCACGATACGGGAATTATACAGTCCCAATGCTGCCGAGTAGATATTTTGGCGGTCAGGATTGTTACCGACAACCAGTATTTTAGGCTCTTTCGGGTTGTTGATGTCCAGTGAAAAATCATCACCTGTCATAACCCAGTAAAGGGCGGGTGAAATCATCCTTGAAAGCGGGATTTTCGCACTGGCAATCTGCCCCTGCAACTGTTCTTGGGCGTCCGATTCCCAAGCATCTACGAACGGGGAAAGGTAATTTTCCAGTTCGGGGTAGCTGCGCAAAATGGTGAATACATCGGCGTATTTCTTGTTCAACAGTTCTATGGCATGGGGGAAACGTGCAATACTTACCGCCCTGATAGATGCGCAAATACCAAATAATGGCTGCCAAAAGGATAATCGGGCTTTCCACGAAGAAATCGCCCTGCTTGCTTATCCAACTTCGATTGAGGTTAAGCATTATCGTGTAGCTTGCTTCGTAGGCATCCGCAATGTCCGACATGAAGCTGGCATTTATCGGGTTGCATCGGTGGCTCTTGCGTGGGTCGTCAAAATTGATAACGTAAAATTTCGGTTTAACCTTGTAGCCGTCCAAGTGGTTAAGTAAATGATTGTAAGCGATTTCCGAAAGGTCAGGAAACTTATAATCATACAGGTAGAGCGCAAAACCTTTCTCGATTTGCTGTTTTATGTAATTATTTACTACTGCGTATGACTTCCCGCTGCCCGGCGTTCCTAACACGATGCTCGCACGAAAAACGTTTACAACGTTAATATAGCCATTGTTCCACTTCTTCTTATAGTAGAACCGGGTAGGCAGATTTACCGAATACTCGTTCTCGATAAGCCTTGTTTCCTGCTGGAAACTTTCGTTCTCGGTATTAAAGACATCATCCATGAGGTTGTTTTTCAACAACCGGGACATCCACGTACCCGCCATGAGCATACAGATATAGCCCACCGAAAGCGTGGCGATATAAAACACGGCATCCGCCGTATGTGGCAGCGGAAGTTCCAGCAGCCACCAGTTCAGGAAAAACAACACGACACCCGCCGCAAGGCTGCAATGTATCTTCGTCCACGTTATCTTTTCCTCTTTCACGCCCTTAGTGCCGATGCACGACAGGGCGAGGAACACCACCGCAAAAAGTTTTGTCCAAAGAACGGACGAGAACAGCCCGGTGGTGCGCTGGAAGTTCCACAGTATCTTGTCTATCACTTCAAAGGTCACTCCCCATTCTTTCAGGGTGGAGTAACAGAACCAGTACACGTTTATTCCCACGAATAGAATACTGACAGCCCGCATAAAGTCCATGACCCTTGCAAGCCCTCTCAAATCATCCTCTTGCTGCATAATTGTATGTTTTTAAGTTAGTCGATGTGCCTTGTGCGCTTCTTTTTCTTCTTTCTCTTTTGGCGGGCGGTGTCCTGCGGCTCGTCACCGCCTGATGCACCGCCGCCCAGCAAACCGCCGAAAGCACCCAGCACGGAAGCCACGCCCGAAACGATGTCGGCTTTCGGCGTGAAGCCCTGCTGTTCCTGATGCGTGGGCTGGTCTTGCTGCGGTGCTGCCACTTCGGGCTGGTGTATCTTTCCGGTTTCGCCCGAAAAACGTTCGTTGAACACGTTCGCCGAATACTCCTTGCCCAAGCGTGAACCGTTCAGCACCACCCGGCTGTCATGGTCGATGAACGTAACGCCATAGATGCGCCCGCTGTCGTTCTGACGGAATACCACGTCAATGCCCCGCTTCCTTAGCTGCTGTTCCAGTTCCTTGCGGCTGTGGGCGGTCTGCATGGCATTGGCTACAATCTTCCGGGTGCGTTCTTTCAATTTCCCGTTCTTGATTGCTTCGCCCGATTTCTCCATTCTGCGCTGCACCGCTTCATAACCTACCGACTTGCCGATGCGGGAAGCCTTTACCGGGTTGCCTGTCTTTTCGCCCTTGTCGTTCATGGCGGAATAGACAATGCCCTGATAGGGCTTGCCGTTTATCTCGCCTTTGACTTCCTCGGCGCACACGTTGTAAGCGGCAAGCAAAGCCTTATATTCCCCGAACGACTGGAAGCGGTAGCCGTAACAAGCCGCTTTCACGGTGTTGCCGATTTGGTGCTTCACGTCCCCGGCGGCATAGTCCACCTTTTTAAGTTCCGGACGTTCGGCACGTTCCTTTCGCTCTGCCGGGTGCAGCCCGTATTTCTTTTCCAGTTCACGGGTGATTTGCTTGCTGCGCCGATGCTCGAACCTGTCATTCAGCGGTCTGCCGTTCTCGTCCACCCGCAACCCCACGATGTGGATATGGTGGCGGTCGATGTCGGTATGCTTGTACACCAAATAAGGCTGGTCGCCATAGCCCAACTTCCGCATATACTCCCGTGCGATGTCGGAAAGCTGCTGGTCGGTCAGCACGTCTTCCGGGTGCGGGTTTATGGAAATATGAAGTATCGGCTTCTTGGTGGAAAGCTGGACGGGCATCTGCATTTCAAAGCTGCGCATACACTCGCCGATAGAGAAATTCCCGTCCTCGCTCAACAGCATTTTGTTGGAAAAAAGCACCTTTGCTTCCTCGCTGTCCACCTTGTTTTGGTTGTACGCCAGTGCGCCGAACATATTGCCGCCAGTGCTTATTTTGGCAACCATAGTTCCTTGCACTCGTTTGTCAGGTCGATAACCTGACGGTTTAACATAGATAATTCAGTGGTCGCTTTTCCAGTTTATAGAGAAAAGCCAGTGCCTTTTTCTCCGAAAAGTTGCTGTGCAACGCCTTTACAACTTGGTTGTAATTGACCGCCACGGCTCTGAACTGGGCGTAAAATTCGGTCAGCCGGGCGCAATACTCGACCGCCGACTTATCCACTTTCACCACCCGGAACGGCTCGCCGAATAGTCGGGCAGCGATGAACCGGGACTTGCTCGTGACGCCCGACTGCTCCCACTGCGAGAGGAAACGGGCGTTCTCCCGGTCGTTCAGGTAAAGGACATGGCGATGCTTCGCCGGGTCTGCGAGGGCGGGGCGACCGCCCTTGTTGGTTCTTCTTGTTTCCATGCTTCTTTGGATTAAAAAATTACGACTTCGGAGTGATTTTTACCCCCGCAAGGGGCAAGGCGTTTTCAGGCACGGAAAACGGTTTTGTATGCTACAAAACACACCTTGCTATTTTCTGACGAAAATCGAAATCCGTCACGGACGGATTGGGGTTAGCGTGGAACGGTAAGCCCAGCCATTCACCAGCCCTGTTTTACACCTGCGCCCCCTGCGGTTCGTTACTCCGCTGCAAAGTAACGGTGATTTATAATGCTGTAAAATAGGTGGTTGGTGGACAAAACGGGACAGCGCAGGACAAATCGGGACAAGGTTTTCAGGGGACGTTTTTTCTCCCTTTTTTTGCATCGGATTTCAATATTGAAAGCAAGATTGAAAGAAATATTCCAATCAGGAAAGAATGATTGAAAGCAGGATTTCAATAAAACATGATTGCAGGATTTCAATATTTCAAGAAAGAATGAAAGCAGCAAAACAAGATTGAAATAAAACAGTCTTTCAATATTTCAAGATTGCAATATGGAAAGAATGATTGAAAGCAATAAACAAATCTATCAACCAATAATGAACGGAAGCAATATGGAAAACGAGAAAACACCCCTTTATGTCGCCTTTTCCACACAAAAGGGCGGGGTCGGCAAAACCACCTTTACCGTGCTGGCGGCGAGTTACCTATACTACCTCAAAGGCTACAATGTGGCGGTGGTCGATTGCGACTACCCCCAGCACTCCATTGCCGGGATGCGCAAGCGGGATGCCGAGCAGGTCGGGGCGGATGAAGATTACAAGCGCATGGCGTATGAACAGTTCACCCGGCTGGGGAAGAAAGCCTACCCGGTACTGTGCAGTTCGCCCGAAAAGGCGATTGCAACGGCTGACGGATATATAGCCGCCGGACACGTGCCGGATATAGTGTTTTTCGACCTGCCCGGCACGGTGAACAGCGAGGGCGTGATAAACTCCCTTGCGGGCATGGACTACATTTTCACCCCCATTTCAGCCGACAAGGTGGTGCTGGAAAGCAGCCTGTCGTTCGCAATGGCTATCCAAAAGCTATTAGTGAAGAATGAAGCCTGCCGACTTGCAGGGCTGTACCTCTTTTGGAACATGGTGGACGGTACGGGAGAAAACAGACCTTTACACCGCCTACGACAAGACCATTAAGGAACTGGAACTGCCGCTGATGAAAACCTTTATCCCCGATACCAAACGCTACAAAAAGGAACTGGTGGCGGATAAAAAGGCGGTGTTCCGCTCCACGCTCTTTCCCGCCAGCCGCCCGTTGGTAAGGGGAAGCAACTTGGAAGAACTGATAACCGAAATAGTGTACTACATCAAATTAAAATGATATGGCAAAGCAAAGCGGCGGGATGCCGAAGATAGACGAGGATTTTATGCGGGAACTTATCTCGCAGGGTGTACCCGCCAAGCGGGAGAGCCAGCCGGATGATGAACCGCAGCCCGGCAGCGAAACGGAAACCGCCCACGAGGGACGGCAGGCTGAAACAGTGCAAGTAGAGAAACCGACACCCCGCAAGCGCAAGGGCGGTTCGGGCGACTACCGGGAAACCTACTTTCAGAAAGTGGAACTGGCAGACCGACAGCCCTTGTACGTGAGCCGAACCACGCATGAGAAGCTGATGCGTATCGTGACGGTGATAGGCGGGCGAAAGGTGACGGTAAGCAGCTACGTGGAAAACATTCTGCTGCGCCACTTCGAGCAGTACCAAGACGAGATAAACACCCTGTACGAAAGCCACTTCCAAAAGCCTGTCTGACTATGGTAATCTATTGCATACTTACCGGGCTTTTGGTGTACTACATCGCCCTGTGGCTGTGGTATCGCTACACGGACAGCCGGACATCACCGGGCAAAACGGATGATGCGCCGCTTCCACGAAACGGGGTTTCAGGCTACACGCTGATAGGTGAAAGCCGATACAAGAGCGGACAATTTCAGACAGCGCAGGACAAATCGGGACACCTCCCGCAAGCGGCTGAAAATGATACTATTTTTGCGCCGCAGGCTGACGGACTGCCGGAAGAAACGCCCGGTTACGAGAATGACGAACCCGACTACGAGGACGAGGAAATAGCCGGGTACATGGACGGTGACGATGATACCGGGCGGGCTACGGGCGTGAGCTTTGACGAACTGGGCGAAGCGGTACGCACGGCGAACGCCGACAACCCCACCGAAACGGAACAGCGGCAAGCCGCCGGGACACTGGCAAGGATTGAGGGGACGAACCTCTACGATGCGGTGGTGGAGAACATCAACGGCGGGCTGGCAAAGGTGGCGGAACTGCTGGGACGCAACGAAGCGGAACTGGCTGCGGCTGCTGTCCCTGCCGAAGCTGGCAATAAAAGCAAGGAACACGAAGCGTTCGACATGAACGATTTCCTATAATATAATAATGTATAAGCCTGACAACATGAAACAGCGTGACTACGGTTGATTGGCAACCTGAAAACCAAACGGACAAACGGGAGTGTTCCCGACCACTAAAATTTCAAATTATTCACCAGCCGGGCAAGGCGGACTATCCACCCGCCGCCCGGCATTAAAAACAAATCACAATGAGAAAGAAAATCTTCTTGTCGGCGGCTCTCCTTGCCGCCGTGGTAAGTGCCTACGCACAGGGAAACGGGCAGGCGGGCATCACCGAAGCCACGAACCTAATCACCGGGTATTTCGACCCCGGAACAAAACTGGTGTACGCAATCGGGGCGGTCTGCGGCTTGATTGGCGGGGTAAAAGTATATAACAAGTTTTCAAGCGGCGACCCCGACACCTCAAAGACCGCCGCCAGTTGGTTCGGGGCGTGCATCTTCCTGATTGTAGCCGCCACTATCCTGCGCTCGTTCTTCCTCTAAACCTGCGGCTATGTCTGACGAGTTGTTGAGGGCTAAGCCCGAAAAATATCAGGTAAACAGGGGTATCGGGAAGCCCGTGGAGTTCAAGGGGCTGAAAAGCCAGTACCTCTTTATCTTTTGCGGCGGCTTGCTCGCCGTCTTCGTGGTGTTCATCGTCCTGTTCATGGCGGGCGTGAACCAGTGGCTATGTATCGGTTTCATCGTGTCGGCTTCGCTGCTGCTCGTGTGGCAGACGTTCCGGCTCAACGCCAAGTACGGCACGCACGGGCTGATGAAAGCCGCCGCACGCAAAAGGCATCCACGCTTCATTATCAGCCGAAAGGCGATACCCCGATTATTCACCTACAAAAAAAGAAAGGAAGAAAGACCATGAGGAATATGTTAAAGGCTACCACGCTGGAAAGGAAATTTCCCCTTTTGGCGGTGGAGAACGGCTGCATCATTTCAAAGGATGCCGACATAACGGTGGCTTTCAGGGTGGAACTGCCCGAACTGTTCACCGTCACCAGTACCGAGTACGAAGCCATACATTCGGCATGGTACAAGGCAATCAAGGTGCTGCCCGACTACTCCATAGTACACAAGCAGGACTTCTTCATCAAGGAGAACTACCAGCCCGACACGGAAAGGGACGAGCTTAGTTTTTTAAGCCGCTCCTTTGAACGGCATTTCAATGAACGCCCGTTCCTGAACCACTACTGCTACCTGTTCCTGACAAAGACGACAAGGGAGAGAAGCCGCCGACAGAGCGACTTCTCCACCCTCTGCCGGGGCAGGATTGTACCGCAGGAGATAGCCGACAAGGAAGCGGCGGCAAAGTTCATCGAAGCGGTCGGGCAGTTTGAAAGGATTATGAACGACAGCGGGTTTGTCACCCTTACCCGGCTGGCGGCATCGGAAATCACCGGGCAGGACGGAAAGGCGGGCATCATCGAGAAATACTTCTCGCTATCGCAGACAGATACCACCTGCCTGAAAGACATCGGGCTGTACCCGGAAGAAATGCGTGTCGGGGACGACATACTGTGCCTGCACACGCTTTCGGACGTGGAAGATTTGCCCGGAAAGGTCGGGACGGACACACGGTTTGAGAAGCTGTCCACTGACCGGAGCGACTGCCGACTGTCATTCGCCGCCCCGGTGGGCGTGCTGTTGTCGTGCAACCACGTCTATAACCAGTACATCTTCATAGACGACCACGCCGAGAACCTGAAAACCTTTGAGCAGACCGCCCGGAACATGCAATCGCTCTCCCGCTACTCCCGTGCCAACCAAGTGAACAAGGAATGGATAGACGAGTACCTGAACGAAGCGCACAGCAAGGGGCTTGTATCGGTGCGCTGCCACTGCAACGTCATGGCATGGAGTGACGACCGGGAAGAACTCAAACGCATACGCAACGATGTGGGAAGCCAGCTTGCGCTAATGGAGTGCAAGCCACGCCACAACACGGTCGATACGCCCACGCTCTTTTGGGCGGGCATACCCGGCAATGAAGCGGACTTCCCGGCAGAGGAAAGTTTCTACACGTTCTTGGGGCAGGCTCTCTGCCTGTTCGTGGAAGAAACGAACTACAAGAGTTCGCTTTCGCCGTTCGGCATCAAAATGGTGGACAGGGTGAGCGGTCGCCCGCTGCATATCGACATATCAGACCTGCCCATGAAGAAAGGCATCACGACCAACCGCAACAAGTTCATACTTGGGCCGAGCGGGTCGGGTAAGTCTTTCTTCACCAACCACATGGTGCGCCAGTATTACGAGCAGGGGGCGCACGTGCTGCTGGTAGATACGGGTAACAGTTACTTGGGGCTGTCCCAGCTTATCCACAACCGCACGCACGGCGAGGACGGGATTTATTTCACCTACACCAACGAGAACCCGATAGCGTTCAACCCGTTCTATGTCGAGGACGGGGTATTCGACATAGAGAAGAAAGAGAGCATCAAGACCCTTATACTCACCCTGTGGAAGCGGGATGATGAAGCCCCGAAGCGGTCGGAAGAAGTGGCGTTGTCAAACGCCGTGAGTGCCTATATCGAACTGACAGGCAAAGACCGTTCGGTAACGCCCTGCTTCAACACGTTCTACGAGTTTGTCCGGGATGATTACCGCCGACAGCTTGAACAGAAGAACGTCAGGGAAAAGGATTTTGACATAAACAATTTCCTGAACGTGCTTGAACCGTACTATCGTGGCGGTGAGTACGACTACCTGCTGAACTCCGACAAGGAACTGGATTTGTTGCACAAACGCTTCATTGTCTTTGAGTTGGACAACATCAAAGACCACAAGATTTTATTCCCGGTAACGACTATCATCATCATGGAAGCCTTTATAAACAAGATGCGCAAGTTAAAGGGAATAAGGAAGTTAATACTAATCGAGGAAGCGTGGAAAGCGATTGCATCGGCGAACATGGCGGACTATATCCGCTACCTCTACAAAACCGTCCGGAAGTATTTCGGGGAAGCGATTGTAGTCACGCAAGAGATTGAGGATATTATTTCTTCCCCTATCGTGAAAGAGAGTATCATCAATAACTCGGACTGCAAAATCCTGTTAGACCAAAGAAAATATCTCAACAAGTTTGACAGCATACAGAACCTCTTGGGACTGACCGACAAGGAGCGTTCGCAGATATTGTCTATCAACATGGCGAACCACCCCGGACGGAAGTACAAGGAAGTTTTCTTCTCGCTGGGCGGCACGCAGTCGGCGGTGTACGCCACAGAAGTTTCATTGGAAGAATATTACACCTTCACGACAGAGGAAAGCGAGAAAATGGAACTGTTCGCACTTGCCGACAAGCTGGGCGGCAACCTTGAACTGGCTATCAAGAGGCTTGCAGAAAGCAAACGCAATCCCCAATCATCAACAACTTAAAAATCAGGAACATGAAGAAAACAATTCTCCTTATGGCGGTATGCCTTTGCTTCATCGGCAAGGCATCCGCACAGTGGGTGGTGTCAGACCCCGGCAACTTGGCACAGGGCATCATCAACACCACCAAGCAGATAGTGCAGACTTCCACCACTGCCAAGAACACGCTGGACGGCTTCATGGAAGCGCAGAAGATTTTCCAGCAGGGTAAAAAATATTACGATGCGCTCAAAGCGGTACACGATGTTGTCAAGGGCGGCATCAAGGTGAAGAAGTCCATTGAACTGGTGGCGGAAATATCCGAAATCTACGTGCGAAACTACCAGAACATGCTGGCTGACCCGAACTACACGCCGGATGAACTCACCGCCATTTCAGCCGGGTATGCCAAGCTGCTCTCCGAAAGTGCGGACGTGTTGCAGGACTTGAAGAATGTAGTGAACGTGACGGGTATGTCGCTGACGGATGCCGAAAGGCTGGCGGTAATCAACAACGCCTACAAAAGCCTGCTCAACTACCGCAACCTCGTGAACTACTACACCCGAAAGAACATATCCGTGTCCTACCTGCGGGCAAAGAAGAAGAACGACACAGACCGGGTGCTGGCTCTTTACGGCTCGGCGGATGAACGCTACTGGTAACATATAAATCGGTATGCCTATGTTATTAGCAGCGGTGGATTTTGACAACCTGCACCAAGTGTTGCGGGTGCTGTACGATGAAATGATGCCCTTGTGCAGCAACATGACGGGGGTAGCCAAAGGAATAGCCGGGCTGGGTGCGCTGTTCTATGTAGCCGCCAAAGTGTGGCAGTCGCTCGCACGTGCCGAACCCATAGACGTGTACCCGCTCCTGCGTCCCTTTGCGCTGGGGCTGTGCATCATGTTCTTTCCCACGTTCGTGCTGGGGACTATCAACACGGTATTGTCGCCAGTGGTGAAAGGGTGCAACCAACTTATGGAAACGCAGACTTTCGACATGAACGAATACCGGGCACAGAAAGACCGACTGGAATATGAAGCCCTGATGCGTAGCCCCGAAACGGCTTACCTCGCTTCGGACGAGGAATTTGACAGGCAACTGGAAGAACTGGGCTGGTCGCCCTCCGATATGGTAACTATGACGGGTATGTACATGGACAGGGCGGCGTACAATATCAAGAAGTCCGTCCGGGACTGGTTCAGGGAACTGCTGGAAATGCTCTTTCAGGCGGCGGGGCTGATTATAGACACGCTGCGCACGTTCTTCCTAATCGTGTTAAGCATACTGGGTCCGCTGGCGTTTGCGATTTCCGTCTATGACGGTTTCCAAAGCACGCTGACCCAGTGGATTTCACGCTATATCTCCATTTACCTGTGGCTTCCCGTGTCGGACTTGTTCAGCAGCGTGCTGGCTCGCATACAAACGCTGATGCTCCAAAAGGACATCGAACAGCTTTCAGACCCGAATTTCATCCCTGACGGGAGCAGCACCGTGTATGTAATCTTTATGATTATCGGCATCGTGGGCTACTTCACCATTCCAACGGTGGCAAGCTGGATAGTGTCGGCTGGCGGTACGTCTGCCTATAACCGCAACGTGGCACGGGCTGGGTCAATCGCCGGGGCGGCGGTCGGTGCGGCAAGCGGGAAAGTAACCGGGAAACTACTCAAATAACCAACATCAATATTTAGTATATGGAATTTAAGTCATTAACGAACATCGAAACGAGTTTCCGGCAAATCAGGCTCTTTGCGCTGGTATTCATCTGCCTGTGCGCACTGGTGACGGGCTTTGCCGTGTGGAACTCGTACAGCTTCGCCGAAAAGCAGCGGCAGAAGATATACGTCCTCGACAACGGCAAAAGCCTGATGCTGGCACTCTCGCAGGACATGGCGCAGAACAGACCCGTGGAAGCCAAGTCGCACGTGCGGCGTTTCCACGAACTTTTCTTCACGCTCTCACCCGACAAGGGGGCTATCGAAAGCAACATCAAACGCTCGCTGTTCCTCGCCGACAAGACCGCTTTCAACTATTACAAGGACTTGTCGGAAAAAGGGTACTACAACCGGGTGATTTCCGGAAACGTCACGCAGACGGTGGAGATTGACAGCGTGAAGTGCGACTTCGACCAGTACCCCTACAAGGTGAACACGTATGCCCGCCAGTTGATTGTCCGGGAAAGCAGCCTGACGGTGCGAAGCCTTGTGACCTCGTGCCGCCTGCTCAACGCCACACGGAGCGACAACAACCCGCACGGCTTCATCATCGAAGCGTTCACCATTACCGAGAACAAGGATTTGCAGACCATTAAGAGATAGCCTTATGGAAAGAAAACGAAACTACATCGGAAAGGTGCGGGACTGGGCGGACGACCGCCTGCGCCGAATGTGCGGACGGATTACGCCGGGCAAAAGGCTGGCGGTTATCCTCGTGATGTTCTTCTTCCTTGGCGGCTTGTCTATCTACATTACCGTTTCATCAATCTACAACATCGGGAAGCGGGACGGCAGGCGGCTGCAAATAGAACACATCAGGCAACTGCCGTTGCACGGCAACGACACAACCAAAAGTATCAACCCCTTAAACAGACCGCAATATGGAAGAAGTACAGAAGAATGAGAACGGCACGACCGTACCGCAGGCGGACGGGAAGCCGAAAAAGGAAGATAAACCCAAACGGGAACTTACCCCGCAGCAGGTGCAGCAGCGCAGGAAAATGATAGTCTTCCCGCTGATGTTCCTTGCCTTTGCCGGGTGCATGTACCTGATATTCGCACCCTCCGGCAAAGAGGACGTGAACGTGGAAAGCGTGGGCGGCTTCAATGCCGACATACCCCTGCCCGCAGAGGACGGGATTATAGCCGACAAGCAAAAGGCTTACGAACAGGCGATGATAAGCCGCAGGCAGCAGGAGAAGATACAGTCCTTGCAGGACTTCGGTTTCACCGGGAACGATGAAGCGGAAGAACCGCAAGCGGAAATCGACCTGATGCCGGAAGAGGATGCGAAGCCCCAAAGGGGCGGCGGTGCTTCTTCGGCATACGCTTACCGGGACATCAACCGCCAGTTAAGCACGTTCTATGAAACTCCGGCGGTGGACGAGGAAAAAGAGGACTTGAAGCGGCAGGTAGCGGAACTGACCGATAGGCTGCAACAACAGAACGCCACACCCACCGCTGACGACCAAATGGCACTCTTGGAAAAGTCCTACGAGCTGGCGGCAAAGTACATGAACGGCGGGCAGGGACAAGTCGCACAAGTCCCGGTAACGGGCGACATTGACCGCAAGCCGGATGCGGTGGCGGTGCAGGCTGTCAGGGAAACGACCGTTTCGGGATTGCGGCAGCCCATGAGCGATGCCGACTTCATCCGGGCTTACAGCCAGCCACGAAACTACGGCTTCAACACGGCAGTAGGCACGGGGTACGCTATGGGAAAGAACACGGTAGCCGCCTGCATCCACCAAGACCAAACCCTGACGGACGGGCAGGCGGTGAAACTACGGCTGCTCGAACCCATGCAGGCGGGGAACATAGTCGTGCCGAAGAATACCCTCGTGGCGGGGACGGCAAAGGTGCAGGGCGAGCGGCTTGACATACTGGTGTCCTCGATTGAGTACGCTGGCAACATCATCCCGGTGGAACTCGCCGTGTTCGACACGGACGGGCAAAAGGGGCTGTCCGTCCCGTCCTCTATGGAGCAGGAAGCGTTCAACGAAGCTATGGCGAATATCGGAAGCGGGCTGGGTACAAGCATTTCCTTTGCCCAAAGTGCCGGGCAGCAGGTGGCTATGGACGTGACAAGGGGATTGCTGCAAGGAACGTCCGGCTACCTCGCCAAGAAGTTCCGAACCGTGAAAGTGAAGCTGAAAGCCGGGTACAAGGTGATGCTTTACGCCAAACAACAATAACCATTTTATCAACCGTTAAAATTTCAATTAGCAATGAAACAGATTTTTGTAATGTTCGCCCTCTTGCTGGGCGTGTGTGCGGCAAACGCACAAACCACTGACACCGTGAAGTATGCGGCTGGCAACGACTTGTACCGGGGGATTACCCGGAAACTCCCGTACCGCCAAATGGTTACGCCCTACGGCGTGGAAGTGACCTTTGCCAAGACGGTGCATATCATCTTCCCCGCCGCCGTCCGCTATGTCGATTTGGGAAGCAACCATATCATAGCGGGCAAGGCGGACGGTGCGGAGAACGTAATCAGGGTGAAAGCCACGACAGAGGGCTTTCCGGGAGAAACGAACTTCTCCGTTATCTGCGAGGACGGCAGTTTCTTTTCGTTCAACGCCAAGTACGCCCGTGAACCGGAAATGCTCAACATCGAAATGAAAGACTTCTTGGAGAATGAAGATACGTCCGACTTCTCACATACCCGGATGAATATCTATTTTCGGGAACTGGGTAATGAAAGCCCGCTATTGGTGAAGCTGATAATGCAGAGCATCTACAAGAACAATGACCGGAAAGTGCGCCACTTGGGTAGCAAGCGTTTCGGCATACAGTTCTTAATCAAGGGGATTTACACCTATAACGGGATGCTCTATGTACACACGCAGACAAAGAACAGTTCCAACGTGCCTTTCGATACCGACTTCATCAAGTTTAAGATAACCGATAAGAAAGTACCCAAGCGCACGGCTATTCAGGAAACGGTGCTGGATGCGGTACGTAGCTACAACGAGGTGATAGAGATTGCCGGGAAAAGTACCGTGCGCACGGTGTACGCCCTGCCGAAGTTCACCATTCCTGACGACAAGCTGCTGGTCGTGGAACTCTACGAGAAGAACGGCGGGCGGCATCAGACCATACGGGTGGAGAACGCCGACATCGTGAACGCAGAAGTGATTGACGAACTAAAAATCAAATAGGGAATGAAAAGACACATCTTTATAATGATGCTCTTTGCGCTGTGCCTGACCTCGTTTCAGGCACACGCGCAAAGATACCTGCCGGGCATGAAAGGCTTGCAGGTCACGGCGGGCATGGCGGACGGGGTGCATTGGAACTCCGACACGGATTTTGTCTGCAAAGCGATGACTTCATGAAGCAAGCGAAGTTCATAGCGGAAGCCGCCAATATGACGGTTGCCGGATGGGAAAAAGCCCGTCTATCTCTCGAAGCCGACCGAATCCGTTTTGAGGATGGATGTCGGCTCCGCTGCTCCGCTCACTGCTGACGGGTATTTAGAGAACGGGGCACCCTTTACGCCATCGCATCCCGTCACTG
>VOFD01001921.1_pt1 | contig 39628 bp, 67 predicted proteins | sample 5384101 | NCBI WGS metagenome assembly VOFD01 (sample SAMN12384723, study PRJNA508395) | human gut metagenome | isolation source: healthy gut C | host: Homo sapiens
TCATCCCAACGCCCAAGGGCATAAAATGATTTCAGATACATTCCAGCCTGTGGTAAAAGAACTTTCTTTTTACCAGACCGCAGACGCAGAACCACACTGTTTTGTGGATTGCCACAGGTGCCGCTGTCCTTATCCTGATCCTGCTGGCTCTTCTTTTCCTTCGGAGACGGAAACGCTGGTAGTCACGGTTTGACCACACGCAGGCCAGGCTGCTTCTTTTCCTCATCAAAGCTTGCTATATACAATTTGTCTCCACTGAATGTCACACCCATGTCCCCGTCCGTTTTCGGAATTACCTTTTTGTCCTGCCTGTTTTTCCCATCCCGCAGGACAAAATTTTCTTCAGCGCGGTCTGTGTATACGATCCGGTCCTTGCCAAGATAATACACATAACCATCCGCTTTATCGTAATAATCCAGTTTTTTCCGCCCCTCCATTTCCATATCGTGCCATCCATTTTCTGCAGGTACGCAATACCATCTGACGAATGCAGTGTCTGGTACATCCCATCAAAAATTTCTACACTTTTCTGATCAGACAAGGAAAAGGAATATGTTTTTTTGTCTTCGGATACATACAAAATGCCGTCTGAATTAACAAAAATAGAGGAGTCTTCGTCCACTCCTGTCAGCACTTTCCTGCAGAATAACGAATTCGGTTTATTTTTGTAAATGGTAGTTCCCTCCTGGTAATAAACCGTATTGCCATACATCCAGAATTTTACAGGCAGTTTTTCAAAATCTTCCTGTTCTTTCTGCACGCCTTCTATTTTCCCTTTTTCATTGATCCCCAGATAAGAATGATTTCTGCGGGCATAGGAAACGCTGGAATAAATTTTATCATCGCGGCCGATTTTCTTATCATAAACATGAAATTCATAATAACGGTCTTCGTAGCATCTTATATAAAAAATATACCGGTCGGTGCCTGCCGTTACACGAATCTCACTGTCTGTATCCTGCTCCATGTAGTCCATGATTTTCTTTACTGACTGGGTATTTTTTCAGGTTACCACGAAACAAATTTTCATCATTTGCCCAATACGCACAGTCACCATAGGTTTTGAGTTCATAATCATACCCCCACACAAAAAGCACCTTCTACCGCATATTTCTGTGTGTTCATCTTTACCACACCGATCAAAACCGCCATGCCGGCCACCAAAAGCACCAATGCCAGCCCTGCTATTCTTTTACCCTTCAAAACGACCACCCTTCCTGCCTGCATAAACTGCCATGGCTGCCCCCGCCACCAGCGAGACAACACCATAAAGCAGTAACTGTTTCAGGCTCAAAAACGACCAGTTATTTTCGTATCCTCTCAGTATATTTGCCGGAAACATGAGACTGTACATGTTCGGCACAAAGCAAAGGATCTTCTCACTGAGACACACATAGGAGGCAGTATGATAAGGAGAAAAATCGTAAACACTGATTCCAGCCCCTTTCTCAGGATCATTACGAGCAAAAAAAGCCAGCCCGCACAGACACAAAACAGATATCATATAAAATCCAACACAAAGCGCCATATACACTCCAATGGACAGATTCCAGCCACAGTGTTCAAATACCGGTATGCTTTGAATCGGATAACTCATTCCGGATATCCCATAACGGACATAATAAATAAGAAACTTCAATGCCTGGGTTATCAGGAAAAACACCTCTGCCACCACCACGACGATTTCCCCCATTGCAGTAAAAAGAATTTTTTCTCTCCCACTTTACTGAACCGGTGGATCTCCAGTATACCGGTCTGAGTTTCTCCCACAAACACCAGCATGCACAAAATAACTACAAAGACCAGATTAACATAATAAAGCGTATCATCCGTAAAATAATACCACCATCCATCTGTTTTCATCAGATATCGTTTGTCCGGATTTTCCTGAACATAATCCACTTTTGAAAGAAGTTCCTTGTAACAGGCATCGTATTCTGTGCCAAGTTCTTTGTGCTCCCGGACAAACTGATACAATTTGTCCTCTGTTATTTTTTATTTAACAGATCATAGGAAAGCTGGCTGAACTGTTCATCCAGTGCATCCTGTTTATCTGTCATCTGTTCCAGTCTGGCTTCTTTCTGTGCCGTCCATTTACCTTCATAGCCCGCAAAAAAGGGAATCAAATGTCTCCTCATATTTCTTTTCTACCCCTTTGACAGAAATACTGTAATTTCCTTTACAGGACAGATATACGCAAAAACACAACCAGTAAAAACAACGCCGCATATATAATCTTATATTTTATCAAAATTTTCTTTAACAAGACAGAAATCAAAATAAACCTCCCCTTTGTGCTGCATCACTCTCTTGAAATATCTATCTTTCCGCTGATCTTCACAGCCAGGCATCCCATCAGACAGGCCGCCAGCCCCAGATACCGCAGTCTGGCAGGAAATAGCGGTTATCCAGAATGGAATTTCCGACAGCCAGCTGTCCAATGGGATTGGTCCCACTGTCCACTGTAAAATACAAAACCACCAGAAAGGCATACAAAAGACACCCTGCGATCATACTAAGCACCGCATTTCTAACCACCAGACTGATGGTCATAGACAGGTAACACATCAAAATGCATACGATAGCCACTCCTGTCATCCCCATGAGCCAGGCAGACAAAATACTGCCGGAAAACAAGCACTTTTATACTCTTCCAGGGCATATATCGGCTGGAAAAAGCCATCTAGATTCCCCATTAGACAGGCAATCCCTATGTTTTCCACTTCAAAAGAGCAACGATCAGACAGTTACATAAAATCAGTGAAATGCATTTATTTTTGTACACATTCGGATTCCCCGTCTGCTGAGAGTCAGGTTAATAAACATTTTCGCCTCACGATCCTGCTCTACATTTGCATCCTATGTAAATCGCCAGCAAGACGCAAAACAAGGTATACATATCATAATTTAAAAAGAACATTTTCATCCGTATAGTCGTAGTAGTAACGGAGCTTTCTGTTTTTAAAATCTTTATACTGCTCCGACATCTCCGCTGCAAAGTCCTTATACTCATATGCATATTTGTAGTTTTTATAAACAGACTGATACAGGTTATAATTTCCCTTCATATATTCAGAATATGTCTTGCACGAAAGATTCTTAAGAGACTCATCTCCCTCCTTCACTTTCTTGTCAAGTTCCGTCGTTCCATCAATGATCTGACGGATCTTCTGACTGGTAATCTCTCCCTTATAATCATCATATATCCTCTGTTCTTCCTTTTCTACCGTATTCTGCATATTGTATCTCTGAAACAACAGCAACCCGTTTAAAATACAAAAAAGACAATCCATATGATCCTGAAATAACGGTCTTTCATGATCTGTAAAAAAAGATGTTTAATAATCATCTGCCACTTCCCCATTCGTAATTGCGTAAAAATACTCTTCCAGGTCTACCTCTTCCTGTGGAGTTAATATCACTTGTGTCGTAAACGCAGTGATCATGCAAAAGGACGATCTGGTCTGCCAGTCTGCCTGCGTCATCAATATGATGGGTGGCAACGATCACAATTTCCCCCCCTCCGATATTTTCTTAATGAGATTCCGGAATCTGACCCGTTCATTGGGATCCAGACCGGCTGTAGGCTCATCCAGGATAATAATATCCGGATCTTTGATGATCACCTGAGCCAGACCAAGGCGCTGTCTCATTCCTCCTGACAGGTTCCGGCTCTTCTTGTCTTTCTCATCCAACAGGTTTACTTCCTTCAAAACATCCCGGATCAGCTGGTCCCTCTGCCCTTTCTTAATCTCATTTAGTGCGCATATGTACTGCATAAACTCATACACCGTATACACAGGATAATAGGTTGCATATTGAGCCATATATCCTATATTACAGCGGTATTCCCTGGGATTTTTGGTGATATCCTCTCCTTCAAATGCAACCTCTCCTTCGTCGGTTTCAATACCCCGATAAGGCACTTGATCAAGGTTGTCTTCCCGGCTCCGTTAATTCCAAGCAGGGCATAAATACCCGGTGTGAACGAAAGATTTATATTATCAAGGACTTTTTTTGCCCTTAAATGACTTTGATAAACCAAACACTTGCAGATTCAAACTTAATTCACTCCTTTGACCACTTTTATATCGCTCCTGTCTGCCATGGCGATATCCAGATTGTTCTGAGGTATTGCTATGGCATATAATATATGATTTCAGAATCGAGCCCCTGTGTATCATACTCAAATACACCGCCTTTTTCCCCCATTTGCCACCACATCCACATACTCTGCATTTTTGTTTACCTTCATTAACTTGCCATCTGCAAACAGACAAACCCGGTACTTTGTTTTTTCTCCACCTTTAAGGATCAGTTTCGTCCCCTTATCAGAGAAACAGCACTGCATCTGCGTATCTTCTGATGAATCCTCATCTGTAATATACTGGCTCATGTCAATTTTTTCTGACTTTACATCCGATATGGTGCCGGTATACTTTTGTGGAGCCTCTTTATCGGTTTTTAAAATCCCAGGCCAGCAATTGTGAGATGTTGTAGGCATGTCCCAGTGACTTTCCTTCTTCATATTTCTTATCCGGTTCAAACATAAGAAGAAAGTATATCTTATGCCTTTTTGCTTTACTATCCACTTCCGGCTTTATATAGGTTGTGATCGTATTTTTCCCTTTTTACAGCCACACTCTGGACGCTTTTTTCTCGCCTTCTGCCTGCAGCGCATATGGCTGGTTGATGCCGTCAATGAAAATCATAGGACCACAGGTAAATTCCTTCCCCTGTACTTCTACACTAAAGTCAATCTTTAATTCTCCTCCTGTATATTCTATCTCCATGGCATCCTGATCAAAGTTTTCCACTCCAAAAAGAAAAAATTGTAGTCAACTTTCTCATTCTCGCCTAATTCACTTTTTTGCAAAAGGATTTTCTTCCGTTGTCTCTGCCTTCTCCGTTTTCTCCGTTTCCTGCGTGGCACTTTGGCTGCCACAGCCGGCCGCCATGACCATAACAAACACCAGCATCAACACCGTTATTTTCTTCGTCATATGGATACCTCCTCAACTTTTATATTCAAATTCTTGTCATATCTGCAAATCAGCATGACTTTCTGCTTCTCAAAAATAAAGACTCCCTCTATGTAATAATTGAATTTTTTATCAAATATTTTTTTCTTCGTCTGTTTATCATATATCCTCACCACACCATAGTCTTGGTCGGTGACACAGGAATAGTAAAGTTTTCCCTCATCGGATATTCCCCCTGCTATCCCCTCTTCCTTCTTTTCATATTTGCAGATCGTCCGCTTTCGGGTGCAAGATAAACAAGATTTCCCGCATAATCATAGGCTGTTTTATCGCTCGAGTCCGTAAAAACACAGCCATCTCCCTTCTTCAGGATACAGCCTCTTGCCCCTGTATAGGACTGAATGGTTTTTTTCCGGATATCATAGATTCCATAGCACTGTGTCCCTCGTCCTGGCCTTTTTCATAATATTGCCCGGTAAAATATATCTGATTTTCGTTGTCTGCCAAAACCATATCAGAAGCACTATTAAATTTATACTGATTGTTTAAAAAGGCTGTCACATTTAAAAAGGACCTTTTGGTTTTTCCTCGATAATCTGTTTCATAGAAAAACCACCATCGCTGGCTTTTTCGGACAGACAATCTGTATAATATACGATTTTTTTTTTTGCGGCAATACACAGGCTGTTACCGATTCACCCAAAACAGCCATCGCCCCTAAGGATATGCAGTCTACACAGTTCAGTTTTTGATCTAATACCATACAACTTAATTTGTCATCCACATTACAATACACCATCAGATATGGTCCCACAAAGTACATTTTTAGTATTTTCTGAAATTTATTTCCAAAATATTGGGGATCACAAAAGTCCACTTTGGATGGAAAGATCTTTCTCGAATCGATATCTGCTTTATACAACCTGGTCTTGCCACTCTTTTCCTGTCCCACAGCGAAATATAATGCATCACTTGTCACTACATAATTAGAAAGATAATCCTTCTCTGCAATGCACTCTCAGTTTCTTGCCTATGTCAGTCTCCTTAGTTTTTTCATTCGACTGCGTTGTTTCTTTCTTACTCTCCTGTTTTTCTGTTGTTTGTGTATAGCCGCCGTTTTTCTTTTTCTGTGCTGTCCACTTTCTTCGACATGCATCCACACAAAGTGACACAAAGGATCAGAACGCAGCTGACGAGTCGTCTTATATTCATCATTGTCCTCCCTATAAAAACTGGCAAGCCACCAAGACTTGCCAGTCATTTTAACTAGTAAGCTATCATTTTTAATAAGCAAACCTTAATATATTGTAGATGTATAGACGGTATATGCTTTCTTAATTATGGCTTCGTGTGTCCCATATGCCGTACACTTAATAGACACATATCCTTTATTTCCAAAATGTGCCATATCAATGTCACAACCAGCACGTTTGGAATTTCTTTGCCATCCAGATGTTTCTGCTCCGATATATTTACCCGTTGAATATCTGTACACCTCAATTCCAGCCATTAATCTCGGAACAACTTTCTTGGAAACTTTAGATTCTACAGCAAAACATTTACTTCTGGCATTTTTCCCACCTTCTATTTCTCCTCTTATTGTTCCATATGTATCATTAATTTTCCTAGATCCTGCACTAGCTGCATAAATACTTGTACCAAACAGCGAACTTGCCATTAAGCCCATTGCCAGTCCCCATGTAACTATTTTCTTCATTTTCATTTTTTAATACCTGCTTTCTTCTTCATTTTACTAATATTATCAATTTCGCCAATTCCACCAACCACGTCATATTTCCCCTTTAAAATCTTCAACATACTTGCACTCTCCTTCCACCATTATTGTCATTGCGCAATTACCAAAACAAATCCTATCATTTTTTTATAAACAAATCGCAATAAAAATGTGATGAATGGTCGATTTTTGTGATGAATGGATTATTTTTTTGATATTTTTCGACATTTATGTTTTTTCTTTTTGACATTTTATTTATTTTATTTTATACTTTATCGAGTAAAGCATTTTAGGATACTAAATACAGCGTAGCTGTTGGGAGGATTATTTATGTTAATTGGAATCTGTGACAACTCTAAACAATCAAGAACAAAACTTGTAAATATTTGTGCAAAATTAAACGAATTTAATATTCTTACTTTTAGCACCCCAAACGAACTACTTCACTCTAGTCATTTTTTTGATTTAGATTTGTTATTTTTGGCCATTGATTTAAACGACAGCTTTCAGACCGAAATTGACATAAAAAACTATTTAGAACAAATAAATTCTTCTATTTTTGTCGTTTTCTGTTCTAACCGCCAAGAATTTATGTCAGATGCTTTTGGGCATAATGTTCTTTCATTTATACGCAAGCCCGCTTCCATCGAATCTGTAAAAAAAATTTTAAATCGAGCATCTCACCTAAAAAAAGACTTACATTCCATTCAAGTCAATCATACTGATTCCCTTCTCTGCGGAGATATTCTTTACTTAAAATCCGACCAAAAATATACTATTTTTTTATTGCACAGACGGTTCCTCCTATGCCTCCAGAAAGGCCATACTGGAATGGGCCACCCTTTTGGAACCATTAGGTTTTATCAAATTTCCCGTTCCGCAATCATCAATTTAAAACACTATACAACCCAAGATACCCATGAAAACATTATTATCCTTCAAAACAGCGTGAAACTAAAACTTAGCCGCCGCCGTATTGCCGGTTTAAAAAGTGCACTGCACAACCAGTAACTTAACCAAGTTTACAATTCCATTCAAATTACTTCCTGCATTTTATATACCTCCCATTTCCATCCAGTACCACCGTGCGTTTTATCTCGGATTTACTTCCATCCTCCAGCAAATGCACGATCACATCCAGATATATGTTTTTACTGTTTGACTTTTTAGAAACTTTCATCTCCACATACTCGCCTACGCAGTTCCATCCTGTATCTTCCAGATAAAATCCCTGCTCATCCTGATCCTCTATGGCCAAAGTCATTTTTCCATTCTTTTCACTGAATATCAGAGCGCTGCCTTCGTCATAGAAAAACTCTCTTCCTTTGTATTTGCCTGCACTAACATAATTCTTCTTCAGGCTTTTCAGATAATCCGTATGATCCCAGACTTTTGTATTATCATCCCGTTCTACTGTGACTTTTTATTTTTCAGATCCAGGATCACAGTGCCTTTCTGCTGCGGCTCATTCTGTTCATTATAGAATCTTCCTGCCACCGGATTGTCTCTGTCTGGTCATCACAGGAAACTGTTTTTCAGAAAAAGCAGTGTAAAACTCTTTAACTGCTTATAATCATATCTTCCAAATATTTTTTCCTGCCAGCTGTCCTCATTATGCAGCCACGCCGACAAAACATCCCCTCTTCCTATGTCATCACAGCAGATAAAAAGGAAATCGATCCTCTGGGTCCCTCCGGATCATCCATCTGGAATACCTGATTGAACACTGCGATATAATGGTGTTTTTTCCGTTTATACTTTGTTTCATAAATCACATAAGAATTGTCGTTTTTACATATCTTGCGGCCGTGTGGGATTTTTTCTCATAATCTGTGTATTTTATTTCGCCTGTATAATACTGCTTTGAGTTCTTATCCACTACATTTTTTAAAATTTTCCTCATAGGCAATCAGCCCTTCCTGATGATACATGGATGCATCAATGGACGCACCACCATCTCCAAACCGGGTAAAGTTTATATCCAGACCGTCTTTGGGGTCGTCCCAGTTTTTTACCGATAGTACGCACTCCTTTGTGTCTGTTTGAACCGGATGTTCCGCCACCTGGGTAAGCGGCGTCTCTTTCGCCGGCGTGTAAGAAGGAGCTGCCGTCCTTACACTGGTCTCCACATCCTTAGAAGCCGCCCCATTCGGCTCATCCTTTGTACCACAGGCACTTAAAACTCCCATGGCGATCATTCCCAATACAAATACTTGGGTACTTCTCCAAGCTGAATAAAGTTTAAAATATATCGCCTGATAATCTTATTTGTCTGTAAAATTCTACTCATAAACGGAGAAGGTGCGCTAATTCGGATTCGAACCCACGGCCCCTTTCTAGACAGGGGCACTAGGTCACCGGTTTTCAAGACCGGCTCCTTAAACCACAACGGATTTGAACCCTCGCGCCGCTATTAACGACCTACTCCCTTTCCAGGGAGCCCCTTCCACAAGCTAAATTCATATGCTTGAATTCTGTTTAAAACAGAAACGGAGAAGTATAACCCACCCTTTTAGACCGGCTCCTTAAACCACTCGGACACCTCTCCACAAGACTGCTTGATTAGTAAATGTTTTTTTTAATCTTTTTACAAATTCCGCCTATTTCATTCTTCTCCCAGTTTCAATCCCGGTACAGCATTGAGATCCCATCCGTGACGGACTCCTTTTTTATACTCATAGTAACCTGCTGCTCCGATCATAGCTGCGTTGTCCGTGCACAAAATAGGACTTGGCCGGTAAAACTTATATCCGCGCTTTTGACAGGCATCCTCCATCGCCTGGCGAAGTGCTGAGTTGCACGCCACACCTCCCGCAATGGCTACTTTTTTAATGCCATAGTCTTTGCTGCTTTCATTGTGTGATCTACCAGCACCCCTACAACTGCCTTTTGGAAAGATGCTGCTATGTCTGCCTCGTTATATGGAACCTGCTTCATTTTGCAGCCGTTGATATAATTTAACACAGCCGATTTTACACCGCTGAAACTAAAGTCATATGGTGCACCATCAATAGATGCCTTAGGAAACTCGATAGCATCCGGATCTCCCTCTTTGGCCAGTTTATCAATCTTCGGTCCTCCCGGATATCCAAGGTCAATCGCTCTTGCCACCTTGTCAAATGCCTCTCCTGCCGCATCATCTCTGGTGCGTCCCAGTATTTCATATTCTCCGTATTCCTTTACGATCACCAGATGACTGTGGCCGCCAGACGCTACCAGGCATAAAAACGGTGGTTCCAGATCCTTATTTTCAATGAAATTAGCGGAAATATGTCCCTCAATATGATGGACTCCCACTAATGGCTTGTGAGTGGCATATGCCAGTGCCTTAGCGGCACCTACTCCTACCAGCAGCGCACCTACCAGACCCGGTCCATAAGTAACACAGACCGCATCTATATCCTCCATCGTTTTGTCAGACTCCTCCAACGCCTCCTGAATCACCTGGTTGATCTTTTCTATATGCTTTCTGGATGCGATCTCCGGCACCACACCACCGTATAATTTGTGTATATCGATCTGGGAGGAGATCACATTAGACAGTACTTCTCTTCCATTTACTACTACCGCTGCTGCCGTTTCGTCACAAGAACTCTCAATGGCTAGCACCGTTGTCTTTTCCTTACTCAAATTAACACCTCTTTATTTTTGTCACTGTTTTTTCTGCTTCTTCCTTGGTACTTTCGGTGTTTTTCACTGCCCGGAAGCCCATAACTTTCCACCGGTCATCTTCCTTGGCCAGAATAAAGTCCTGATAACTTTTTGTATAACTTCCATCGTTATTGATAAAATACGAAAGTCTTACCCGGACACACTGCTTATCCCCCACATTCTTATACTGAACCGCGATGCCGTTATCTGTCGTATAACTGACGATACGCTGCTTCTTATTCTTAAAAAGATCTACCTCTGCCTGAAATTTCTGTACATGTTCTTTTTCCGGATTTTTCTGTGCCAGTTCCTCGCTGTACATATAACGCAGTTTTTTTACCAGTTCTTTCTCTGCTCATCGGTCATATTCGAATTATACAGGCATTGATTGTATCTGCCCCACAGTTTCATTACTTCCACAGGTGTCTCCGGATACCCCTGGTCCAAGTCTTTGTCAATGAGTTTTTGCACCTCTGTAGTGGGTGTCTGGGTCGTTGACTTAAGCTGCTGCCTCTTCATATACTGATAATAAACCGCCATGCCGCCGATCACTACCATGCACATAAAAAAGGAAAAGGCTGCTAATTTTTTTCCTGTTGATGGTTTGAAAGATTTCATATCCCTCACTCCCTTCTTTTATTGAAACTTCAACTCTACGGTCTTCCTGTCTTTTTCCAGGATAAGTCCTTTCAAAGATTTTTCTTGGTTCCTCCATATAAAAATCCGGCCGGATCAACGATGGTGAAAAATGGGTCAGCCACATCTGCCCCGGCTCTGCCACTCTGGCCAGTTCTGCCGCTTCCACAAATGTCATATGTTTCTTTTCCACGGCTTTCGACGCCATCTCCGGTTCTCCATACATTCCTTCACAGATATAAAAGATCCGCTCCTTTTGCTTCTTCTGCGATCACAGGCACCGGTCTTGTATCGGTACAATAGGTTACTTTAATGCCTTTTCTTTGTTCTCCCAAAACCATGTCCGGCGTGTACACCATTCCTTCTTCCTCTATGGTCTCGCCCTTTTGCAGACGGCTCCAGAACTTCATGGGGATCTGGCTTTCTTTGGCACGATCCACATCAAATTTCCCGGTCCGTTCTATGATCTGGCTGTAACCATAACAGGTCACCGTGTGATTTACACGGAACGCCGGATGGTGTATCCATGGACCCGGATCGTTTCCTGTGGCTGTGTCAGTTCCTGGATCGTTATTTCAAAAGGAAGTCCGGGGCAATGGTCAGAAGTGCTTCTACCACCCGCCTGGTTCCCTTGGGCCCAATGATCAGAAGGGCTGTCTTCTCTCTGCATTTCCCATGGAAAGCAAAAAAAGTCCCGGCAGGCCGCTGACATGGTCTCCGTGTACATGGGTAATACAGATCAAGTCAATATCATGCATGCTCCAGCCCTGCTGGCGGATACTGACCTGGGTTCCCTCTCCGCAGTCGATCAGCAGACTGCTTCCGTTAAATCTCGTCATCAATGCCGTCAACGCTCGTTTGGGCAATGGCATCATTCCACTTGTTCCCAGCAGACATACATCCAGCAAAACTCTAACCTCCTCATCATTTGTCTGATTTTTCCCGTTCCATGCGTTCTCTCTCAGCCTGAGAAAGTCTCAGATAAATCGGGGCAAAATCTCTGGCCGCAGTCCCTTTTCCCTGCTCCAGATAAATCTTTCCCAAAGCGGCTGTTGAAGCAGCCTTCTGGTATCTTACGCTGTCGGCTCCCCACTGGTACGGAACAGTCAGGGACGCTTCGATCTGTTCTTTAAATACAGGTACACCATCCCCCTACAAAAAATAACCGGCCGTCCCAGTTTATTTACAGTCTCGATCACTTCTCCGATTGGTGCGGCGGCCTGGGGAACCAGCGCCTGAGGGGTGTTTTCTTTTCACATCATACACGCCATAATAAGCCTGGTTTCTTCTGGCATCCATCATGGCACAGACTACACTGTCTGCCCCCTGCAGGTTATAGGCAAGCCCTTCCAGGGTAGGGACAGCCACAATAGGAATGTCCAGTCCCTGGGCCAGGCCCTTTGCCGTAGACGCTCCAATACGCAATCCGGTAAAGGATCCCGGTCCTGCTGATACAGCCAGTGCATCCAGTTCTTCCACTGGCACTTCTGCCATAGACAACATAGCATCAATCATAGGAAGCAATGTCTGGGAATGAGTCTTTTTATTGTGTATCGTGTATTCTCCTACCAGAATATCCTGGTCTAATAAAGCTACCGTAGCGACCAGCCCGGAGCTGTCTATTGCTAAAATTTTCACTCTGTCATCTCTCCTATCAGGGCAATTCCATCCACCAGCTCTACCCGGCGATAGTCAAATCCCCTGTTCTAAATCTTTTTCTCGATACGGATCGTGCGGCACTCAGCCGGCAGCAGTCCCTGGATCAAAGATGCCCACTCTGATCAGGCACACGCCCTGTCCAAAGAAGTAACTCTCATAGCCAAGTTCAAACATTTCTTCTTCATCTGCGATCCGGTACACATCAAAATGGTAAAAAAGGCAGACGCCCTTGCTCATATTCCTGAATGATGGTAAACGTAGGACTGGTAATGGGTTCTGTGATCCCCAGTCCCAGGGCAAATCCTTTGGCAAATACGGTTTTTCCAACGCCAAGATCTCCCTCTAATAAATAGATTTCTCCCGGCTTTGCTTCCCTGGCCAGGGTCTCCCCGATCTTTGCTGTATCTTTTTCGCAAAAGCTTTCCCAAACCATTATTTTTTCTTCTCCTTCATATAGGCTACCAGTTCGTCAAACCGCTTGCCGCACTGCTCTCTCGGCAGTACAAATGCCTGAACGGAAGTCATGTATACATACACTGCATCCTTGCGGTAACGGATTTTCTTAATATCTTCCCATGGGAACTGCTGGCTTTTTGTCTCCCTGACTGATGCTGACGCCGCTTTCATTAAATAAGTAACTGAATGAATCCTGAAAATCTTCTGACTGAAGCTGTCTTTTGCCTCTCATCAGAATCATCAGCGGCTGCAAAACCGTAAACATAAGGGCGATCAGGATCAGCACACATTTGCCCTGCACCGTCAGCACCGGCCAGCGCCATACGGCAAACACCAATGCCAGAATGCTCAAAAGCAGACTGAAAAGGCCGGAAACCTGTGTATAATAATGATATAACAAAATTGTCCTAAGGATTTAAAATCTAATTTCACTTGTACTCTAAACGACACCTTCGATACCTCCATCTGTTCTTTCTCTATCTTAGTATAGCAAAAGCGGGATTCATTGACAAGTGGAAGGATTTTTCAGTTTCCGTAATTTTACCGAAGCCGTTTCATTCCATGAGCGCTTGCGCTACAACAAAGGCGCAGAAGTATCGGCATGCATAAGACGCATGCCTGATACTTGCGTCTTTGTACTCATTCCATGAAACGGCTTCGGTAAAATTACTGCAATACTGAAAGGGACCTTCCGGTCCGGGGAATCCTCCCCGCAGAGCAGAAACCTCTCCTGTGTCGATTTTCTTCCGGGAGATGGACGTACCAAAAAATTGCTGTCCTCCTTTAACCTCCCAGTCCTGCGGCAGAAAGGTTTGCAGCGAGTGGGTTTTTAAGTGCGTCGGTATGAGATGCCTGTACATGCGTCAGCATAGGCATCCATACCGCTACGCACTTAACAAGTGCAAACGCCCACGGAGCGCAAATCTTTCTGCCACAGGACGGAACCTAACCCCGACAGCCCCCCGGAAGAAAAATCGACATCCCCATAGGGATAAAGTATAATTTTCACAACATTGTTTTGATTGGAGGATTTTTTATGTTTGGTTCTATGGCAGGCAACCTTATGGGGATTTTGTACTTTCTTTTGTTTCAGTTTATGGGGATCATCATTGCCTCCTTATTCCTGAAAAAAAAGAAAAGTGGGGATTTACTTTACTGGCCGGATCGGTTTTAGGCAGTTTTTCGCTGCAGTGGATTCCGGTTCTTTTCGCCTTTTTCCTTGGTTTCAGTAAAACAGCCCACATTCTGGCTCTGGCAGCCATGGCTCTTGTGACCGCCTTTTTATGGCTGAAAGTATCCGACTGTGACTGGCGCAGCGGACGGTCCTTTCATATTTCATGTAAGCAGTGGATCCTTAACGATCCCATTATTCTGCTTTTGATCCCGGTCTTTTGTTTACCGCCGTTATGCTGACAGGCCATACTCTGTCTGCAGGGAGGGACTTTCCCTTCATTCCGGCCAGAGTACCTATGGTGACATGAATATGCACCTTGGCTTTATCACAAGCATTGCCAAACAGCAGATCTTTCCACCTGAATATTCCATCTTGCCGGGGACGAAACTTGCCTATCCGTTTTTGTCCGACAGCATTTCCTCCAGTTTGTATTTATTTGGCACTTCGCTGCGGGTGGCCTACCTGGTTCCTATGTATGCCGCTTTGGCGCAGGTGTTTTTCGGTATGTATGCCGTAGCCAAACCATCTATACAAACCTGGGACTTAGTTACCGGGGTAAATCGATTTTGGCCTTTGCCTTGTTCTTCTTCAATGGCGGATTGGGATTTTACTATTTCATCAATCAAGGCTTGGACAGTGAAAACTTCCGACGAATTTTTACCGCTTTTTACGAAACACCTACCAACTATGTACAGGCCAATGTTCAATGGCACAATGTCATCTGTGATATGCTGATTCCACAACGGGCTACCCTGTTTGGCTGGGCCATTCTTTTTCGGTCCTTGCTCTGATACTAAAGGGCCGCAGACAACACGATAAAACATACTGGATTCTGTCTGCCATTCTGTCAGGCGGACTGGTACTGATCCACACCCATTCCTTCCTGGCTCTGGGCATCTGCTGTGCCGTTTTTGTTGCCCAGGATTTGGCCTCTCTGGCGGAGAAAAAAGCCCCTTCTCTTTCCCTGTCATGGCGCACTGTCCTTGTCTGTGGCGTGCTGCTCTTTTTACAGTTTGTCAGTGTTCGTCAGCTGTCCGAAGAACCTTTTTCCGGTTCTATGCTGCTGACTTTCGGTTATATGATTTTGCTTTTGCTTTTTTGCCATCCTGGGTGTTCTTACCTACAACAGCCAGGATGTCTGAAAAAAAGATAAAGTGTATGGCTGCGCTGGGGCTTCTTTTTAGCCATTGTTTTGCTGCTTGCCCTGCCTCAGCTTTTTCGGCTTTACATTCCGTCAGGCGCAGGAGAACAGTTTGTCCGGGGCGGCTTCAACTGGGCTAATTCAAATCCGGAAGTTCAGGATACTTACTTTATTTTCTATCTGAAAAATCTGGGCATCATGTTCCTGCTTCCGATTCTCCTATTGATCTTCGGGGAAAAAAGAACAACGGCATATAGCCATGCCCGGCGTACTTCTCTGGCTTTTGTGCGAATTTGTCCTGTTCCAGCCCAACAGTTATGACAACAACAAACTTTTGTTAGTAGCATACCTGTTTTTCTGTATTGCCTCAGCCGATTATGTGTGGGATACCCTGCCACAGCATTTTTGCCAGACTGGGACGCTTTGTCCGGCCGGCCGCTGTAGCGGTTACCGCCGTCCTCGGCGTCTTTGCCGCCATCCTTACCATGGGACGGGAGTGGGTTTCTGACTACGAATTGTATGACAACGGTTATGTAAAAGCCTGTCAGTGGGTGGAAAAACACACAGCCAACTGATACATTCCTTACCGCTACCAACCACAACAACGCCATTGCCTCTCTTACCGGGCGCAATATCGTCTGCGGCTCCTCTTCCTTTTTGTACTATCACGGAGTGGATTATACCGGCAATGAAGCAGCAGTCAAATCCATGTACGAAGATCCGGATGCCAGAGATTCTCTGCTGGATGAGTACGGCGTAAATTATATTGTGATCGGTCCCTGGGGAACTGGGCAGTTACCAGATTTCTGACTATGACACGCTGGCCGGTTCCTACGAAATCGTTTACAGCCAGGACAACATTGTCATCCTGGCTGTAAATGATCGATAAGAATTTAATTTTAAAGTATCATGGACAACTGGATCCGCTTTTTCTGCATGTCCACACTGAGAACTTTTACTTCTACTACATCTCCTACACTCACTACATCCAGTGGGTGTTTCACAAACTTTTTGTCCGTCAGTTTGGAATGTGCACCAGTCCATCCTGATGGACACCTATATCTACAAAGGCACCAAAATCAATGACATTACGGACGGTTCCCTTCAGAATCATACCCTCTTTCAGATCTTTCATTTCCAGTACATCACTGCGAAGGATCGGCTTTGGCATCTCATCTCGAGGATCTCTTCCCGGTTTTTCCAGTTCTTTCATAATATCTTCCAGGGTCGCTTCTCCGATTCCCAAAGTTTCCGACATCTTTTTATGGTTTTTCGCCATCAGAGACAAGCCTGTAATACCACCTCTCACATCTTCTGTAGTATAACCAAGGCTTTTTAACAGTTCCCCGGCTGCCTCATAAGACTCCGGATGCACACTGGTTCCGTCTAACGGATTTTTTCCTCCGGTGATACGCATAAAACCGGCACACTGCTCAAAGGCTTTCGGTCCCAGTTTCGCCACTTTCAAAAGTTCACGGCGGCTTTCAAACCGGCCATTTTTCTTCTCGGTAGGCAACAATATTTTTCGCAATGGCTTTGGACACGCCGGATACATACTCCAGCAAAGAAGCCGATGCTGTATTCAGATCCACACCGACGCTGTTTACACAATCTTCCACTACATTTCCCAGTGCTTCACTTAATTTTTTCTGGTTCATATCATGCTGATACTGGCCGACTCCGATACTCTTTGGATCGATCTTTACCAGTTCTGCCAATGGATCCTGCAGTCTTCTGGCGATGGATACGGCTGAACGCTGTCCCACATCAAACTGCGGGAATTCCTCTGTTGCCAGTTTGCTGGCTGAATAAACAGAGGCCCCCGCTTCGTTGGTAATGATGTACTGAACCGGTCGGTTGATCTCTTTTAGCATATCTACAATGATCTGTTCTGACTCTCTGGATGCCGTTCCATTTCCTACAGAGATCAGGTCAATGTTATATTTATCAATGAGTTTTTTCACGGTTCGTTTGGCTTCTTCCACCTTATTCTGGGGCATAGTAGGATATACTACCACGGTATCCAGCACCTTGCCTGTCTCATCTACAACCGCCAGTTTACATCCGGTACGAAAAGCCGGGTCCCATCCAAGGACAACCTGGCCTGCGATCGGCGGCTGCATCAGAAGCTGGTGCAGGTTTTTTCCAAAAACACGGATAGCGCCATCTTCTGCTGTTTCTGTCAGATCATTCCGGATCTCACGCTCGATAGCCGGTGCGATAAGACGCTTGTAGCTGTCTTCCAGCACTTCCTGTCAAAAGTATGGTGTAGTATGCTCATTTTCTCGTGTTATAACCTTTTTTCGTGAGATAACGGAGAATGTCCTCTTCCGGTGCCTCGATCTTTACCGTCAGGACTTTTTCCTTTTCTCCGCGGTTAATGGCTAATACCTGATAGCCGCTGATCTTTTTCAACGGACTGTCAAAATCATAATAGTTTTCATAAACTGTTTTTTCTTCCGGATCTTTAGCCTTGGAAACCAAAAGTCCCTGATCCATAGTAGTCTTTCGGATGGCAGTACGGTAATCCGCTTCATCTGCCACTGCCTCTGCCAGAATATCTTTGGCTCCCTGCAGTGCTTCTTCTGCCGTGTTCACTTCTTTTTCCGGATCGACATAATCAGCCGCCTCTTCTTCCATGGGCTTGTCTGTCATCTGCAGCCACATAATATTAGCAAGGCCTTCCAATCCCTTTTCCTTGGCGATGGTAGCCCCGGGTCCTTCTCTTTGGACGATAAGGACGATACAGATCCTCCAGAAGCACCTGAGTCTGTGCCTCTTCGATCTGCTTTCTCAGTTCCGCCGTCAGTTTTCCCTGCTCCTCAATATTGGCAAGGACGGTCTGCTTTCTCTCTTCCAGATTCCGCAGATAGGTCAGTCTCTCTTCCAGATTTCGCAGCTGCTCATCGTTTAAGGTGCCGTGCTGCTCCTTTCGGTATCTGGCAATGAATGGGATGGTATTTCCCTCGTCGATCAGCTTGATAACAGCTTCTACCTGCCACACCTGTATTTTCAATTCTTCTGCAATCTTCTTTGCAATATCCATAATTTTCTCCCTTCGTATCTGTTATTCAGACATGATTTCTTTCCATTTTTGATTGTACAGACTGTCACCGTCTTTTTCCTACATACTTAAGTACTTCACAGTTTTTCAGCGAATCCAGTGCCGGAAAAGCGATGGTGCTGTTTTTATATTCATCCGGCAGAAGTTCCCTTGCTTTGGAACTTGGGACGGAATAAGTGATGTATTCAAAGTTCATCTTCATGATCTCCGGACGGCACAAGAAGTTCAAAAACTTCTCCGCATTTTCCTTATTTTTCGCTCCTTTGACAATAGCAAAATTGTCCATCCACAGGTTGCTGCCTTCTTTGGGGATCACATAAGCCAGATCCTCGTTTTCTTCCATGCAGGTAAGTGCCTCGCCGGAATAGATCACGCCCATGGCCGCCTCTCCCGCAATCATTTTATCCCGGACTTCATCTACCACATATGCCTGTACCACCCGGAGTGTTTCTGCTCCAGCAATTTTGCTTCGCCTCGTCTAACTGGGCCTCGTCTGTGGTATTCAGGGAATATCCCAGATATTTCAGTGCCACACCAAAGGCATCTCTCACACTTTTCTGCATGAGGATATCGTCCTGGTATCTGGTATCCCACAGGACGCCCCAGCTGTCAATGGGACCTTTCACCATTTTTTCTTGTTGTAGAGGATTCCCACTGACCCCCCACAGATACGGCATACTGTAAGTATTGTTCTCATCATATCCTCTGGCGAATTCAAAATACTGGTCGTCAATATTTTTTCGCATTGGGGATTCTGCTCCAGTTGATAGGTTCCAGCAGTCCCTCATCGGACATTTTCTGTATCATATAATCCGATGGACAGATCAGATCGTAGTCTGCTGCCCCTTTGGCTATGATTGGATACATGGATTCGTTGGTTTCATATTCATCATACGTAACGGAAATACCTGTTTCTTTTTCAAACAGTTCCAGCACCTGGGGATCCATATACTCCCCCAGTTGTAAACCTTCAGACTGCCGGTGCTGGTTGTCTTTGTACTGTAATATCCAAACAGCACCACCAGAAATACCACCGGCACCAGGGACAGTGAGATCCACCGGGAAGCTGCCTCCATCCGGGAGGAAGCACGGCTTTTGATCTTCTCTGCATGGCTTTTATGCAAGGTGTAAAGAATCAGCAGTACAAAGATGGTCACAAACATCAATGTAGACAGAGAATAGATTTCCGGCCGGATTCCCTTTTTTCTGCTCCGTATAGATCATGGTAGACAAGGTATCGATTCCTACGCCTTTGGTGAAATGAGTAATGACAAAATCATCTACCGACATGGTAAATGACAGCAAAAATCCTGTAAGGATATTGGGCATGATATCCGGAAAGATCACTTTCCAGAATGCATAGGCTTTTTGACGCTCCCAGATCCTGTGCCGCTTCAAAAGCACTGGTATTCATACTGCCAAGTCTCGGTGCCACACTGAGGATCACAAATGGCAGGTTAAAAGGTAATATGTGCTATCAGTACGCTGGAAAATCCCATAGTGTAATTCACTGCGATAAATAACAGCATCAACGAGATTCCTGTCACAATATCCGCATTCAGCATAGGAATATTGGTCAGAGACATAAGAGTGGTCTTTTTCCACTTCTTCATGTGGTTCATGGCAAAGGCCACAATAGTACCAAATACCGTAGCTGCCAGTGCTGAGATCAAAGCAATGAGAAGGGTAGTAAACAGCGCATGCAGAATGCTCTGATCCTGGAACAGGCTCCGGTACCAGCGCAGACTAAAGCCGGCAAACCGGCCCCTTGTTTTGGTAGCATTAAAGGAAAAGAACTACCAGGGTTAAAATCGGCATATACAAAAACAGACAGATCAATGCCAGATAAATTTTTCCTGCCACACCCGATACTTTTTTTTCCTACCATATGCCAGCCCCCTCTCCACTTTTATCATAATGAGACATGATGGCCATACTGCCGATCACCAGCACCATCAGCACCAGAGACAGCCCTGCCCCCAGGTTCCAGTTGCTTGCCGTAGTAAATTCCTGCTCGATGATATTTCCGATCAGCTGAACTTTGGCGCCGCCTAACAGGTCTGACAGTACAAAGGTCGTCAGTGCCGGTACAAAAGACCATGGTACTGCCGCTGACGATCCCTGGCAGGATCAAAAGGCAGTGTAATGCGCCGGAAAATCTGTACTTTCCCAGCCCCCAGATCTCTGGCCGCATTGAATGTATCATCATGGATCTTCATGTACGCATTGTACACCGGCAGCACCATAAACGGCAGATAATTGTATACCATGCCAAGGACTACTGCCCCTCGGTGTTGATCATATTCTGGACCGGCAGTCGAACCACTGGATGATCTGGTTGATCACACCGGTTTTTTCAATAGTGACTGCCATGCGATGGTCCTTAACAAAAAAATTCATCCACATAGGCAGAATAAAGATAAAGATCACAAAACCACTGCTTTTTTATGTGCAGGCTGCGGATCACCGCCGCCAGAGGCAGTGCCAGCAAAATACAGATCAAGGTACAGACCACCGACAGCCGGACGGAAGTCCACAGTGCCTTTCTGTGAATCGGCTCTGTCATGCTGAGGATATTACTCCATGTAAAATTTCCGTTTTGATTCGTAAATCCATAGTACGCCATGATCAGAAGAGGCACCACTACAAACAGGATCATCCACACCACATACGGAAAGGAAAAAAAGCCTGTTCTGCTTTTACTCGTCTTCATGTAGCACCTCCTCTGCCGCATTCTCTGGTTTTTCATGATCTGGATGTTAAAAGGATCTACAAAAAGCCCTACTTCTTCTCCTACCGGTGCCATCTGCGTGCTGTGTACCAGCCAGTTTCTTCCCAGTGCCTCTACCTCCATCTCGTAGTGTACGCCCTTAAAGATCAGCGACACTACTTTTCCGCGGATGGTTCCCTGCTCCGGTTCTACCAGGATCATATCTTCCGGCCGGATCACTACATCCACCGGGTTATTCTGTCCAAATCCCACATCCACACAGGCAAACTTCTGCCCCTGGATCTCCACTTCTTTGTCCCGGATCATCGTTGCCGACAGAAGGTTGCTGTCTCCGATAAAATCTGCCACAAAGGCATTCTGTGGTTCATTATAAATATCTTCCGGCGTTCCCACCTGCTGGATATAACCCTTGTTCATGACGACGATACGGTCAGACATTGTCAGCGCCTCTTCCTGATCGTGGGTCACATAGACAAATGTGATCCCTAATTTTTCTTTCAGATGGATCAGTCCATACTGCATCTCCTGGCGCAGTTTCAGGTCCAGTGCCCCCAAAGGCTCGTCCAGCAAAAGGATCTTTGGCTCATTGACAATGGCTCTGGCTATGGCGATACGCTGCTGCTGGCCACCACTTAAAGACTCCGGCATACGCTTTTCAAAGCCCTCTAAGTTTACCAGTTTCAGTGCCCATTTGACCTTTTCATCAATCTGGCTCTTTGACATTTTTTTGATCCGCAGACCAAAGGCAATGTTTTCTTCAATATTCATGTGTGTAAACAAAGCATACCGCTGAAACACCGTATTGATAGGCCGTTTGTTGGCAGGTACTCTGGCAATGTCTTTTCCCTGCAAAAGTACCTGTCCTTCATCCGGCGTTACAAACCCCGCCATGATCCTCAGCGTGGTGGTCTTGCCGCAGCCACTGGGTCCCAAAAGAGTCACAAACTCATTCTCCCTTATATCCAGATTCAATGAATCCAGAATTTTCTCGCCATCAAAAGACTGGGAGATATGTCTTAATTCAATACATTTTTCTGCCATGGTTCATCACTCTTTCCTTTAAATTCCGCATTCTGCGTAGTTAATAGGTATTTTACCATATTCATGATAACAGTTCTATCTTTTTTTTCGCATCATGCTCTTCATCATTTCCACCTTCGCTTTTTCCTGAGGTGTCATATCTTTTGTCAAAATCTCCAGAAGCAGTGCCGTCTCTTCCGGCGTAAAGGATTTGCCCTGCTGTTTTAGTTTGTTACTGGCCGCCATAATGACCGGTGCCGCATCTTTCAAAGCCTTTCCTTCCATCTGCTCTGCCAGTTCTTTCATGACCTGGATCTTCACCGGATCCATCTTCTTAAAAATTTCATATTGCTCAAATACAGAATTATTCATAGCTCTCCTGTTCCATCTCGCTCTGGGCCATCTGCTGCATCATCTGGACCATCTGCAGCATATCTTTCCACTGGACGATCTGCAGTACCATATCGGCGAATTTGGCATCCTGGTTATCCAGAAAAGGACGAACGGCATTTAAAAGACCTGCCATATCAATGTCCTGCCCTACCTCAACGTCCAAAAATGGGATAGCCGCTTTCAAAACCTTTACACTGTGGTTATTCTGCATACGGCTATCCCATTCTATCATTTCTGCAAACCTCCTGCCCCTTACCAGATGTCTTTGTTTTTTAACAATCTATGCAAAAGACAAGGTTCTTATGAATATTTTAATCGATCCTGTGTGATCCCGGTCAGTACCTGATCCAGGTATTTATCTGCCAGATATCTTGCCATCGGAAGGTTCAGATCCAGATAATTGCCACAGCACTCCGGTGCGGCACCGGTACTTCTCCTTCATAGTTTCGTATAAACTCGAACATCTCTCTCATCAGCGGCAGAATATCCTCTGAATCGTAGTCTCCGGCCACAATAAGATAAAATCCGGTACGGCAGCCCATAGGGCCAAAGTACACGATCCGGTCTCCCCATTCTTCGTGATTCCGCAAAAAGGTTGCTCCCAGATGCTCTAATGTATGAATCTCAGCCGTATTCATAACAGGCTCAAAATTGGGTCTGGTCATACGGATGTCATATGTTGTTACCACATCATGTCCGGTACTGTCTTTTCTGCTTACATAAATCCCCGGCAAAAAGTCTCATATGATTTACTGTAAAACTTGCAATCTGCTCCATCTTAGTCCCTCCATCTATTCATTTTCATAATATACATTCGGACACGGTGCCGGAATCAGAAGATCCATCAGTGTCGCCACCTGTCCGGAAGCACTTCCATCATCTACGCCGTCGTAGCGGCTGCAGAAATTCTCATATCTCTTCATACAAAGAGCCATCGTACTCTCTGATATCCCGGATCAGTTCCTCCGTAGTAGAAGAGATCGGCCCCGGCATTTCTTTCCGGTAACTGAAATAAAATCCTCTCAGTTCATTTTTTATACTTGTAAAAATCATAAGCAAAAAAGAACATAGGCCGCTTCAGGATGCTGTAATCAAACATAACCGACGAATAATCTGTAACCAAGAGATCGGCCACAAAAACAGTTCCGCAATATCGCGGCTCTGGTCAAAGTGGTACACAAATCCCTCGTAAGGCGTCCAGTCCACCGCATCCATAATGAGATAGTGGTACTTAACGATCATAATGTATTCGTCCCCCCAGTTCCTCCTGCAATTTTTCAAAAGAAATCTTCGGCCGGAACTCATACTTATCGTCTTCCGAGAACTCATCATCACGCCAGGTCGGCGCATACAGAATGATCTTCTTATCTGTCGGCAGTCCCAGCATCTTTTTTGTGCCGTTTAATGGCCTCTTCGTTGTTATCCCGGAACAAAATATCATTTCTCGGATAACCGATCTCCAGCATCTTTTGTGGAAATCAAAAGGCCCTGGCAAAGGTCTCGCTGGAAAACGCATTCTGGGATATAAGGTAATCCCAGGTCTGGACATTTTTGGCAAAATGTTTCTTTTTTGTATTCGTTGATATCTGTTTCTCCTACCATAAATACATCTTCCATGTCCAGCGCCAGTTTTTTTAACGGCGTGCCATGCCAGGTCTGGATATAATAAGTATCTTTGCGGCGGATCAGAAACTCCGGCTGCCTGTTGTCAAACACCCAGATCTTGGCTGTAGCCATATAATACAGGTACCTCATTCTTCCGTACTGGACCTGACGGCTCATGCCGGTATATTGTATTTGTCTTTTTCATAAAACCAGATACAGTCCCACTTGATATCATAGCCATTGGCCACCAGATATTCGTAGATGTACTTTTGGATTGCCGGCGTAACTTTTTTCCAAGGCTTGAGTCAAACACAACTCTTTTTTGATTAACCGGCAGAACAAGACACAAAAAACGATAGTATAAAATGGCCAGTTTTTTACCAGCTTGTACAGTTTTTCTCCAAGATCACTACTCCTTCTTAAACATGGTGTTTACCGTGCGCTGGCAGGCATGGCCGTCATCTACACAACAGAAACGGTCGTAAAATTCTGCATAACGCTGTTTATATTGTTCTTCTATTTCATCCATATGATGCAGGGCGTGAACTAATTCCTCATTGGTGCGAAGAATCGGACCCGGCAGTTCTTTTTTTTCCATGTCGATATACAGTCCGCGGATCTCATCGGCATATGCATCGTAATCATAGGCAAAGAATAAAAAGAGGTCTCTTTTAAGTTTGCATAGTCAAAAAATACGGAAGAATAATCCGTGATGCAAAGATCTGATGCAAGATACAGCCTTGACACATCTTCATACTGGCTGGCATTAAACACAAATCCCTCATACTGGGAAAAATCCAGCATATCTGCAATGTAATAATGGGTCCGCAGAAGGATCACGCTGTCTGCTCCAAATTCCTTCTGCATCCGGTCCAGATCCATGGCCAGGGTAAATTTGTACTCGCCCCCGGCGGTACATCTGATTGTCACGCCAGGTCGGCGCATACAGGATCACTCTTTTTTCCCTCCGGGATCCCCAGTTCTTTCTTCACCTGTACTGCGATCTCATCCTTGTTCTCTGCATATAAAATATCGTTTCTCGGATAACCGTATTCCAGGATTTTTTCTTTTTCCACTCCAAAGCACCGAAAATGTCTCGGTAGAAAACGGGTTTGCGGAAGTCAGATAATCCCATTCTTTTCCCTGTTCATAAAAGACCTGTTTCAGACGCTGGTTGGTGGAAAAAAGATCATCCAGGTCAAAGGCCAGTTTTTTTCAACGGGGTTCCGTGCCAGGTTTCCAAAAATACAACTCCCGGTCTTTTTTACACCAGCCTGCCTGCCGCACATTAAAGATCCGGTAGCCGCAGCGGGCTGTATAATACATATAACGGAGGCTGTTCATTTTACATACCGTATGCTTTCCTGTTTTTTCCAGGCTCTCCGACTTGCCGTTAAGAATCCAGATATAACGGTACTCATCTCCGTAAGTATTCTGAAGGTATTCATACAGATACTTGGGACTGTCTGAATAACTTTTGCCAAAAAAAAACTCTCAAACAAAATCCAGTTTTTCTTAACCGGCAGTTTCTTGAATATAAAATGTTCCGGGATCGGTACCACTGCACCTTGCTTCCAAAACGCCCCTGCTTTTTTACCATCAATGTGTTCATCTGGTCAAAGCGGAGTGCCAGTCCTGCCTTGTTTTTGCGGATGGCTTTTAATGTCTTTTTCTTCCAAAACGAATAGGTATCTATTTTTTTCGGAAAAGTCCGGTATTTCCTGCAAAAGAGGTGCGAAGTTCTTTACTTCCTCCAGAGTGAGGATATGGTGGAAATGCTCCGACACATAGTGGATCAGGGTGTGATGCAGGATTTCCTGTAAGACCGGGATATTACCTGCTACCTTTTTCCGGCCTCATACTGCACCTTGTAGTCCTGCACACTTTCTTTGTTCTCCTGCTGTGTCAGAGACGGAAAATGTACCGGGTCATTGCGGTATCTGGACACATATAAAAGCCTGTGGCACCATATAACTTTTTTTCATAAGCCCCGGACAGCACTTCCATCATAAAACCAACATCAGTGTGCCATATCTCATCCTCTGAAAAACAAATCTGGTTTTCCAGCAAAAAAGACCGTTTTATCATCATATGTCTGGCACTGATCAGGGTAGCAAACCGTTTTTCCCAGTCTTTTTTCCGTCATAGGATAGCTTCTTTTTCCTCCTGAACCAGTTCTTCATTTTCCCACTGGATCCTATCAGGGGTATAATTGATGGGGCTGTACCAGCTGTATGCCACCGGTCCGGTAAGAAGAAGTCTTTCCTCCTGCCGCCTCCATCAAAGCTGACAGCGCCGGTTCTGCTACATAATCATCCGCATCCAGAAAGTACACATACTCTCCCCGGGCTTTTGGATTCCCAGATTCCGGCAGGCTGCCACGCCCCCTTTTTCCTTCTTCTGGGAGGATCACGGAAATCCTCTGGTCCTCAAAAACCCACTGAGGTACAGCCTCTTTCCCGCCATCTGCCACCAAAAGGATCTCTATTTCTGCACTTTCCGGTATGGTACTCACGCAGTCCTTTATATATTTTGCCTCATCCTTGTAGGGAATGATCACGCTTATTTTTTCACTTCTTTTCCTCCTGCTGCCAGATGTTTTTTTTCACCTAACACTTACATAATAGAAAAATGTTTCATTAACTGAAACATTTTCCCATTCACTCCCTTATTTACCAAATACAGCTTTTACTACTTTTTTTCTGTGGATGTACCGTCTTCCCATGCACAATATTTGTCATAGAACGCATCGTACTTCTCTTTGTAATCTACTTCAATCTGATCCAGATGGCGGATAGCATCTACCATCTCATCGTTGGTCTGCAGGATCGGTCCCGGCAGTTCTGCCTCTGCATCAAAATAGAATCCACGCAGTGTACCTCTGTATTTTTTTCCAGATCGTACATAAAGAAGATCATTGGTCTTCTCAAGTTCGCATAATCAAAGAATACAGAAGAGTAATCTGTGATCAGAACATCGGAGATCAGATACAGTCGGGCAATGTCGTTGTAGACACTTCCGTTGTACACAAATCCTTTGTACGGTGTGAGATCCAGGGCATCTACTACATAATAGTGGGTTCTGAGTACGATCACATACTCATCTCCAAACTCTTTCTTCAGACGGTCCAGATCCAGTTCCAGTGTGAACTTATACTGGCCGCTTCCATAGAACTCATCATCACGCCAGGTCGGTGCATACAAGATCACCTTTTTATCCTTTGGCAGGCCTAACTCATCCTTGATCTCATGGACCAGTCTGTCCTTTTCTTCTCCCTTTGGAATACAGAATATCGTTTCTTGGATATCCGGTCTCAAGCATGGTCTTGTCAAACATAAAACACTGTTTGAAAATGTCGGAACTAAACTTGTTTGGTGCAATCAGATAATCCCAGTTGCGGCTTCCAATGTATGTATTTTTCTTATACATTGGGACGCTGAGGTTACTTCCTCCTGATCAAAGGCCAGCTTTTTCAGCGGAGTGCCATGCCAGGTTTCCAAAAACTTCACGCCATCTCTTAATAAACCAGTTTGGCTGGCGTACATTGAATACAAAATATCCGGCTTTCGCCATGTAATAAAAAGTAACGCAGGGAAAAACGCTTCACGGTCTTTGCCTTGTACGGGATCTTGGTGCGTTTTGCTACAACCCATACAAACTGGTACTCGTCCGGATAGTTTTTCGCCAGATACTCATATATATACTTCGGGCTGTCTGAATAGTTTCTGCCAAAGAAACACTCAAACATAACCATGTTTTTCTCTAATTTGCTCTTAACAAACACCTTGCGGTACAACAGTTTTTCCATGCCACGGCGGCTCTTGATATTGCGGAAAAGAGTCTGTCTGGCGCTGTGTCTGCGAACCTTCACAGCGATCTCATCCACACTGTGGGAGGCAGAATATTTCAAAAGACGCTGGGAATAATGCATGGCTCTTTTGGCAGCTGCCTTTGTAACATGAGGCAGACACTGAGATGCCATCTGATACACTTCTTCTCTGTCTTTCTTGTCTTCGCACTGCACATAAAAGCGGGCAACACGGCGGACATAATATCGGATAAATTTACCGTCCACGGAAATATCCGCACGCTCATCTCTGCCTTTTACATCCTCTTTCATCGAAAGATAAGCCCTCATTACCTCCATCAGCTTGGTCTTCTGATCCTGGATCTGGTTCAGTGCCGGCTGGTTGATCGGATCATTGTGTCTTCTCTTACGGTAAAAGATGGTACGCACTTCAATCACCTGGTCTGTGTAACGCATCATCTTGGTAAAGAATGGAAGATCCGCATTATAAATATAACTTTCATCAAAATGGTCTGATGCATTTTTGTCTCCAAGTCAGCAGAATAGCCTTCTTCATCTGTCACCATATCTTTTAACTTCCATACGCTCTAAGAAACGGCGGCATCCTTTTACTCCATCTTCTGACCATGCGGCGGCAGCATCAAACGCACCAATAAACATTTCGTAGGTGCGGAGTGTATCAGCACCATACGCATTTACGATATCATCCGGGTTGATAACATTTCCGCGGGATTTACTCATTTTCTCGCCGTTTTCGCCAAGAATCATACCATGAGATGTTCTCTTCTGATATGGTTCTTTGGTTGGTACTACGCCCTGGTCATACAAGAACTTGTGCCAGAAACGGGAATACAGAAGGTGAAGGGTTGTATGCTCCATTCCGCCATTATACCAGTCAACCGGAAGCCAGTATTTCAGAGCCTCTTTGCTCGCAAGTGCTTCATCATTTGTTGCGGATCGATATAACGAAGGAAATACCAGGAGGATCCTGCCCACTGGGGCATCGTATCCGTCTCACGCTCTGCCTTGCCACCGCAGCAAGGACAAGTCGTCTCTACCCAGGAACGGATTTTGGCATTGGAGATTCCCCGTTATCCGTCGGTTCATAGTTGTCTACCTCCGGCAGACCAAGCGGAAGTTCTTCTTCCGGAATCGGAACATATCCGCATTTTTCACATTTTACAATCGGAATCGGCTCGCCCCAGTAACGCTGTCTGGAAAATACCCAGTCACGCAGTTTGAAGTTTGTCTTTTTCGTACCGACACCTTTTTTTCTTCTCAGCCATTCAATAATGGCTTTCTTTGCTTCTTCTACCGATTTTCCTGTGAGAATCCGGAATTTCACAAGAGTTCCCGTAGCAACATCTGTGAAGGCTGCTTCTTCTACATTTCCTCCTTCGATTACCTCGATAACCGGAATATTAAATTTCTTTGCGAACTCCCAGTCACGGTGTCATGCGCAGGAACCGCCATGATAGCACCGGTTCCGTAACTCATCAATACATAATCCGATACCCATACCGGAATTTCTTTTCCATTTACTGGATTTACTGCGGTCAAGCCCTGAATCTCGACACCTGTCTTTTCTTTCGCAAGCTCGGTTCTTTCAAAATCGGATTTTCTTGCTGCCATCTCACGATAAGCAACGATTTCATCCCAGTTTGCGATCTCATCTTTGTATTTGTCAAGATATGGATGTTCCGGAGAAACAACCATATACGTTACACCAAACAGTGTATCCGGACGTGTTGTATAGATGCGGAGTTTCTCTTCCTTATCTTTGAGCTGGAAATCCACCTCTGCACCATGAGAACGTCCGATCCAGTTTTTCTGGGAAACTTTAACACGCTCAATATAATCCACGTCCGTCCAGATCATCAATCAATTTATCTGCATATTTGGTAATTTTTAACATCCACTGGCTTTTTACTTTGCGGACAACTTCACTTCCACATCGCTCGCAGACACCATTTACAACTTCTTCATTGGCAAGTCCGCATTTACAGGAAGGACACCAGTTGATCGGCATCTCAGATTTATAAGCAAGTCCTGCTTTAAACAATTTCAGGAAAATCCACTGTGTCCATTTGAAATAATTCGGATCGGTCGTATTGATCTCACGATCCCAGTCAAAGGAATAACCAAGTGACTGCAGCTGGCTTTAAAACGTGCTACATTCTTTTCGGTAACTTCTTTTGGATGAATTTTATTTTTAATTGCATAGTTTTCTGTAGGAAGACCAAATGCATCCCATCCCATCGGATAAAATACATTGTATCCCTGCATTCTTCTTTTACGGCAACGATATCCAGTGCTGTATATGGTCTTGGATGACCTACATGCAGTCCCTGTCCGGATGGATATGGGAACTCAACCAGCGCATAGTATTTTGGCTTTGTAAAATCATTGGTTGCCTGAAATGCTTTTTCCTCTTCCCAGATTTTCTGCCATTTTTTGCATCGTTCCATGATGTTCCGTAAGCTACTGTCTTTGCACTACCATAGTAGTGGATTGTACTGATATGAAAAGTAATGCGGATGGATCCTACTACACCGCTGCCATTAGCTTTTGCCTGAATGGTAACCGTTCGGTTTCAAACCTCTTACGCTGCCGGATGCCACTGGCAACGGAAACATCACTACTTGTATAAGACTTTCCTTGTTTTGTATCGGCCGGCACGGCGGTAGCACGAATCTGCATTGCATTTCCTACAGCCAGCGTCGTAGCCGGTGCACTCATCTGGATGGATGTCATGTACTGGATTACAGTCACCGGCATACAGCGATACCAGATCCGTCTGTAGCAGCCTTCTTGGCACTTACCTTCAACGCCGTTACCACTGCCTTACCTTTTACGCTGCCTTGTTGGAGCTGCTGAATGTTACCGTCTTGTGGGTAGCGGTCGACGGTTTGATCTTCTTAACTTTCAGAGTAAACTTGTTCTTCGCATTCTGTCCGCCCAGGTACAAGGTTGCACTCTTCTTGTTCAATGTGATGGATCCCACACTTACCTTTGTCAATACTTTAAATACAACGGTTTTCTTTGCTGTATGTTTGATCTCATCTTTCACCTTATAAGTAACTTTGTACTTTCCCGGTTTCTTTGTATTTACTTTCTTTACTTTTTTGTACTTGGTCTTTGAATCCATTTTGTACAAAATAGATGTCTTCAACAAAGATTTTGCATTAAATCCGGTGGAATTAGTTACTTTTACACTTTTTGACATTAAACTTACTTCCGTAGGACACATTGGTATCTTTATTAACAGTAATGGTAGGTTTTTCTTTTTATATGGGTTGGATGAACTTGGATCCGTTGGATCCCAGCCGGTGTAGCCGCGGACTTTGATGGCTTTTGGTTTACCAAGAGGGCCGGGTTTTTGGAACGGTAGATCACTACCTTGCTGCCGCTTGGCACATTGTCGCAGATCCACTTACAGTCTGCTGTAGTCAGGCGCACACAGCCATGGGACGCTGTCGTTCCCAGACGGTTGTACTGGACATAAGACTGAGTTGCCTGGTTTGGCTGGTAATACCATACAGAATGGAACAAAATCCCGTTTACGATACGGGAGCAGTACTGTCCGTAACTTGGGCCATCCAGTGTATGCCATCGCATCTTTTCTCCCAGGCGGAATGTTCCCGTAGGAGTGGCATACCCTGCTGAACATACAAAGGCTTTGTACGCTTTGTATTTGCCACCTTTCATCTTATAAACTGTAACAACATTCTGTTGTTTGTTGATCTTGATCATATACTTGCTGGCTGCCTCTGCTTTTCCACCGGAAAAAGCAGCTCCTAATACTAACATCAGTACCAGCAGCATGACCGTTCTCACATATCAGTTCCTTTGTTCATAGTTACCTCCATTATTTTCGTTTTTGCTGCATCAATAAATATGCATACGGCTCTATGATAGCAACTTAAAAACCTTTGTCAAGAAGGCAATTTGGGGCTACTGGCAAATCCGCATCAATCCCAATATAACTAAAAAGAGTCCTCCTGCCGGATATATCTTCTTTATCTTTCCTCCGATCCGCCCTCCCAAAGTGAGGAAAAGGAGTGAACTGGCCGCCGCCAGCACAGGAAAAAAATAGATCATTTTTCCCTGTCCTATCAGTCCAAGCACCGCCATTCCCGCATCCGCCGAAATAGCGATCCCCATCGCTGCGCTTTCTTTCCACTCCAGGATCCTGGACGCATTTTTGTCAAACCCCAGCCCCTCCCGGCCTTTTTATATTCCACAACATTCGTATCCCCAGGATCACAAGAGTTCCTCCTGCAATCCGGTTGATCCATTGTACCGGGATCCACCGTCCCAGCCATTGTCCCATAAAAACCGCCATTAGAGTCATGCATAAATTGATACAGCCGATCACCACTTTGGATGATACAGGTATTTTTATGCCGGAAACTGCATAGGATACACCAATCCCCCCAGGTATCCAGACTGACTCCTGCCGCCAGCAGTATCATCAGTTTCATAGATTTGTTCCTTCCGGTCCTTTTTATCATTCTATGAAAGTTCCTGGGTAAATGGTATAAAAAACGACACGATCCAACAAAATCCAGGAGGTTTCTATGTGGCATACACAAACCGGCAGCCAGGTGCTGTCTCATTTTCGCACAAGCAGGGACACAGGTCTTACCAACAGCCAGGTAGCAGACTATCAAAATAAGTATGGAACAAATACGCTGGCACCGGCTCCGTCCCGCAGTTTATTTTCCCTGTTTATTGACCAGTTCAAGGATTTTATGATCATTACCTTGCTGTTAGCCGCTGCCATCTCTTTTGCCGCAGCTTTTTTCACGAAACAGGGAGATTATATTGATCCTTTCATCATTCTGGCTATCCTTATTATGAATGCCTGCTTTGGTGTGTATCAGGAACTCAGGGCGCACCAGGCTCTGAAATCTCTGGACACCCTCCAGACACCTCACTGTCTGGTTCTGCGGGAGGGAAAAAGGCAGTCCGTTCTCTCTTCCCTTCTGGTTCCCGGCGACCTGGTCTGCCTGTCTCTGGGGGATCTGATTCCCGCAGACGGCCGGATCCTTCAGTGTGAAAAACTTGCTGCCAACGAATCCGCCCTGACCGGCGAGTCCGATCCCGTCATCAAGCAGACCCATGTACTTTCCCGGGAAAATCTCCCTCTGGGAGACCGGACCAATATGGTATACGCCGGAACACTTATTACCGCCGGGCATGGTCTGTTCTGTGTCACTGAAACGGGAATGAACACCCAGGTAGGCAAGATCGCCCATGTCCTCTCTCAGGAATCAGCACCTGACACTCCCCTGACCCGTCATCTAAACCGTATGGGTGTCACTCTGGGTCTGATCGCCCTTGGAATCTGTGTTCTTTTGTTCTTTCTGGGTCTACACAAAGGCTACGGTGTTCTCAGCATGTTCCTCACCGCCGTAAGCCTTGGTGTAGCCGCTATTCCGGAGAGCCTTCCGGCCTTAGTCACCATTATGCTTTCTCTGGGCGTGGAAAAGATGGCAAAACGAAATGCCATTATCCGCCACCTGCCGGCGGTAGAAACATTAGGCAGTGCCACCTTGATCTGTTCGGATAAAACTGGAACTCTCACTCAGAACCAAATGAGCGTGGAAGAATATCAAACCAGCCTTTCTCCCGGAGATTTTTCCTCTCTTTTATGCCTGTGCAGCCACGACAGCGGTGCCACAGAGACGGCTCTGCGGCATTTTTCCACAGAGCAGAAAATCTCTCCCGAGAAACTGCGCCGGGATTATCCCATCCTGCAGGAAATGCCCTTTGACTCCCTTCGCCGCCAAATGACCACGGTCCATCCTTGTCGCAATGGATATCTGGTCATTTCAAAAGGCGCACCGGAAAAATTCTTGCTTCCTGCCATTCTATTTATATGGAAGGAAGCAAAGTTCCTCTCTCTTTATCTCTGGAAAAAGAACTCCGGCGCACCGTCCATGATTATGCCGGCAAAGCTTACCGGGTCCTGGCCGTTGCTTATGGCATCTTTTTCATCCCAGCCTGCCACACCAGAGAAAAATCTCGTCTTTGCCGGTCTTGTAGGTCTGATGGATCCACCCAGAAACGAAGCGGCTGCCGCCGTTGCCAGCTGCCGTCAGGCAGGGATCCGGGCTGTTATGATTACCGGTGACCACCGACACTGCCCTTGCCATCGCCTCCAAAGTAGGGATCTGTCACCAGGCATCCCAACTGCTGCGGGGTGATGAACTGGAAGAAATGACTGACGAAGAACTGCTTTCCAGACTGGACCTCACCCATGTTTTTGCCAGAGTGACGCCCTTTCACAAAAGTACGACTGGTACGGCTATTTCAGAGCAAAGGGCATATCGTGGCCATGACCGGGGACGGTGTCAACGACGCCCCGGCATTAAAAGCCGCTGACATTGGCTGTGCCATGGGGCGTTCCGGCACTGATGTAGCCAGAGAAGCTTCCGACCTGATCCTGATGGATGACAATTTTTCTACCATTGTTTCTGCCATTGAACTGGGCCGGGGCATTTTTGACAACATAAAAAAAGCGGTTCACTTTCTCCTTTCCTGCAACATTGGGGAGATCATGACTCTCTTTTTCGCCATGCTGCTTGGATACAAAGTGCCGCTTTTACCGGTACAATTATTATTTGTGAATCTGGTTACGGATTCCTTCCCTGCCCTCTGTCTGGGCATGGAGCCACCGAGCCGGATGTCATGAGTTCTCCGGCAAAAGCCGTCATCACGCCATCTTCTCTTTCAGTTCCCTGTTCGAGATCATCACCCAGGGCATGTTTCTTGGTTCTCTGGCACTGACAGCGTACCTTATCGGCGGCTCCACCATGTGTTTTGCCGTTTTATCTCTGTCCCAGTTAGTCCACTCTTTCAATCTGCGGAGCCATCACTCGCTGCTTGAGACCGGACTCTTTGGCAACAAAAAACTGGTGCTTAGTTTTTTCTTCTCTGTGCCACCCTGCAATGCCTGGTGGTGGCATTGGCACCACTGCAGTCCATCTTCCATACCCAGTCCCTTTCCGGTCTTCAGTGGGCGATCGTGTGGCTTTTTGTCCCTGCTTCCTGTGGTTTTGGTGGAACTGCAGAAATACTTTAACAAAGATTTAATTTAATCCGTCGATCCAGGTGGCAATATCGTCTGTTACCTGGCCGGATACACGGATGCCGCATCATACTGTGTGGCATCCGAAACTTTGCCGGAAGCCGGCATCATATAATGATTCAGTTCTTTGTATTCATGATAAAGAATATGAGAACGGCCTTTCCACAATTTTTTCAGTGCTTCTGTATCTTTCTCATCTGTCTCAAAATCTCTGCATCCCTGTAGTACAAGCAGATGGATGGTGGAATATCCTTCATAAAATAAGCCATATCTGACACACATACTTTCCCTGTTCCGTAGTCTTTCTCTGCTTCATAGGTAGCGGCAGGTGCCACCAGGATCACTCCCTTCAAGCGTTTTTGCTTTGCCTTGACAAGGGCCGCGGCCTCCTTGGTACTTTCTCCCATGGTCAGCACAAAAATCTGTTTTTTATCGATCTTTGATTCCGTATACAACTGGTTTACCGCCTGAGACGCATCCATCAGCACCCGCTGCCACATGCCGTCCTTTTTGACCGGATCTTGTCACTGTAAGCATAACTGCGCTGGTCATACCGCAACGATGCAATCCCCCTGAGCTGCCAGTCCTCTGGCCAGATCCTGCAGCGGCTTATTCTCCTGCTGCCCCATAGAGCCATCCCGGTCACAGTCTTCGTTGCACAAAAAGCAGCACTACCGGTGGCTTGTCTGTTCCCTGAGGGAGGGTCAGTATCCGGAAAGAGTCCCGGCTTCGCTGTTCACAGAGTAGTCTTTCTCCTTGTACTGGGAACTCTCTTCTTCCGATACCACTTCAGTACTTTTAGCCGTATTAAACCAGATACCGGCTATCTTATCACCGGAATCATATACAAACTGCACACTTCTTGCCTGGCTGTTTTCATAATTTACAATGACAGTATCAATATAATAACTGCCTTTTTTCACTTCCTTTACTTCTCCCAGCCCCAGATAGCCTTCCAGTCCGTCTGCCGTTTCTTTCCAGGTAGCTGCCAGCTGCTCTTTGGACAATTCTTTGGATAATTTTGCATTAAAATTCTGCCACACCTCTGCTTCATTACCATCTACAAGAAAGCCTGCGTACATACGGCTTTTTCTCCCGTCGGCTCTTTAACACTTCAGCCTGCACCGCCGTCCGGCTGGCAGTATCCGCTTCTGACACCGACGCCTGAGGTGCATTTTTCTCTTCCCCTTGGGTGACAGATGGAGTTACAATCGTTCTCTTTTTCGTTCCATCTCCCTTTTGGGACTGGCACGCTGCCAAAAAAGACAGATGCAAAGATCAGACATAACATAATATATCGCATTTTTGTTTTCATCGCTTGTGTTACCTCATATGCTCTCTCATATAATCCTGCATGCGCCGGTTCAGTATATCCGCAATATCCATTTTACCATAATGGCTCTGGATCAGTTTTTTCATGATCATCCCTCCGGCCTTATTGGCGTGTCCGCCGCCGGTTCCTATATCTTTTGTCAGGGCATCTGCCAGTCTGCTTGCCCCTACCTGCTTGGCACACCGCACCGATAATTTATAGCCAGTGGCCGTTTCATTATATACGACGCAGGCATCAATGGTTGCCACCTGGTTCACCAGATCGCATATCACTCCCAACAGATTGGGGTCACAAGGCTCTGTGGATACCAGGGCATAGCGGTATTCTCCATTATAGATATGGTCTCTCAGCGCCTCTCCTGCGATACACAATTCTCTCCTGGATAGATTGGATGTTACCATTTCATCCATCACTTCTCTGTCAATCTTTAATTCATCCCGCATAGTCTTATCCTGCGCAGAATAAATCTCGGAAAACTGCCCGGTGTCACTGTACAATCCATAGTACAAAGCTGTGGCAACATGTATGTTGGCATTGGCATCATATCCTTTTTTTTTAAAAGTTCCCACACCACCGTGCAACAGCTTCCGTAGTCACTGCGGATGTAGCAAAAAATCCGGCTCAGGGATACATCTCGGATGATGATCCACCACCCCGATCTTCTCAGCCGGAAATACGGTCACATTACCTCCTCTGTACTGGCAGTCCACCGTCAGAAGCAGCTCACACCCGGTGCCTCACTTACATAGACAAGAGGAATCTCCAGTTCATTTACCATGATCTGCAGACTTGGTTTGGTAATTTTATGCATTCCACTGTAAATCAATGAAACTCTTTTTCCTTTTTTTCAAAATAATCATACAGCGCAAAACCGGCACCAATGGTATCGGCATCCGGTCCATCATGACACTGAATACAGATTGATTCCATTTCTTCAAATTGATTCAAAAACATGTGCAATGATCCCCAGTATTTTCTATTTTATGCCAAATCTTTTTCTTGTGTGCGGACTGCTTTTTTGGCATATAATATTCTTATAATCATTTTATTTAAGAAAGAAGGACGATATTATGACATCCAGAGAATTATTTATCAAAGAATTATCACTCTACGACCGGGCCAGCGATGGCCATGACGAGTTCTACGCCCATCTTCCTTATGTAAAGACTACGACCTGTGCAACTGGCGGCCACTTCGTATGCACAGTGGCAATATTATCAAAGCCCGCCAGTGCAAGGTAAATCCTCCGGTCATTATTGATTCAGACCCGCGTTAGATTTTTTAATCGGAAATATTCTTTCGTTTCTTTTTTTGCGATCACACCGCTGAGTGCAAACAATGCGATCACGTTTGGTATCGCCATCAATCCGTTAAAGATATCTGCAATAGTCCATACAGCAGCTACTGTCATGTATGGTCCGATAAACACAGCCAAAATATACAGCCAGCGGTATACTTTGACAGCCGTCTGGTTCCGGTTGCACAAATACTCTAAGCATCTTTCACCGTAATAATCCCATCCGAGGATCGTTGTAAATGCAAAGAATACAAGACATATCATCAAGATACAGGATGCCACCTGGGATGGCAGGAAATACAGTCCTCTCTGGAATGCATCCGTAGTCACCTGCACGCCTTCCAGTGCTTTGTCAGACCAACTTCCCATCATTACGATACACAGACCTGTCATGGTACATACTACGATGGTATCGATAAAAGTTCCTGTCATGGTAACCAGTCCTGGCGGACCGGCTCTTTTGTTTGCTGCAGCCGCTGCGATCGGTGCCGATCCAAGACCTGCCTCATTAGAAAAAATTCCTCTGGCTACACCTTTCTGCATTGCCACAAGAATAGCTGACAATGCACCACCGGCCATGGCACGCATACCAAAGGCACCTTCAAAATCTCCACAAAGGCTCCCGGCAGTTTGTTCAGATTAGCAAAGATCAATACCAGGGCTGCCAGAATATAAGTAACTGCCATAAACGGCACAATTACCTGGGATACTTTGGAAATACGCTGGATACCACCAATAACTACCAGTCCGACACACAGAGCCAGCACAATAGCCGTGATCACAATAGCGATGGAGTATTCGTTACCAAAGATAGAAATTGTATTTTCTTTATTGGGATCAAAAATCCCTGTACAGCAGAAGCAATACCATTTACCTGGGTAAAGGTACCGATTCCGAACAAACCTACACAAGCGCCAAAGAAGGCAAACAATTTCGCCAGCCATTTCCACTTAGGACCCATACAAGCCTTATCTTTGCCTTGATCCCCAGTATGGAATGAATATCGTCGGATATTTTTCTTTCAAGCATTTCAATAGAGCTTATCGTATCGGACAGCATATCGTCCGAAAGCTCAACCCTTATCTCAAACGTATCGGAATTGTTTACTCTGTCAACTATTATCTGATAATTTGGAGTCGCCTTGCTTACCTTAAGAAGCACGGATTCGATCTGCGACGGGAATACGTTTACGCCCTTTATTATAAGCATATCGTCGCTTCTTCCCATCGGCTTTGTCATTTTAACAAGAGTTCTGCCGCAGGAACATTTTTCTCTTGAAAGAATACATATATCCCTTGTCCTGTATCTCAGCAGAGGGAAAGCTTCCTTTGTAATGCTTGTAAATACAAGCTCTCCCTTGGATCCTTCCGGAAGCACCTCTCCCGTATCAGGGTCGATTATCTCCGCAATAAAATGATCCTCGTTGATATGCATACCCGTCTGCTCCTCGCATTCAAAGGATACGCCCGGGCCGCTGGTTTCGGTAAGACCGTAAATATCATAAGCCTTTATTCCCAAAGATCTCTCTATCTCATGACGCATTTCCTCCGTCCAAGGCTCAGCTCGAATATTCCTGCCTTAAGCTTTATGTCCTCAGGCCCGTAGCCCATATCGTGCAGAGTTTCACCTATGTACGCAGCATAAGACGGAGTACAGCATAGTATCGTCGAACCAAGATCACGCATAAACTGTATCTGCCTCTCGGTATTTCCCGACGACATCGGCAGCGTAAGGCAGCCTACCTTATGAGAGCCGCCGTTAAGTCCCGGGCCTCCGGTAAAAAGTCCATAGCCGTAGCATACCTGACAAACGTCTTCCTTTGTTCCTCCTGCCGCTGTTATCGCTCT
>VOFD01002880.1_pt1 | contig 39609 bp, 74 predicted proteins | sample 5384101 | NCBI WGS metagenome assembly VOFD01 (sample SAMN12384723, study PRJNA508395) | human gut metagenome | isolation source: healthy gut C | host: Homo sapiens
TTTATTACAGCTTTGTCGGCAAGATTGACTTGCCCGAATAACCGCCCGACCTATCCGACACAATGGGCTAAAAAAGGGCAGGCAATTCCAGGTGCGTGCATGGTCTGGCATGACTACACGGCAATACAAAAGGCTGAAAAGGCCTGAAAAAAGAAAACGGGATAAATGGCTGGGATCATCCTGAATATGCTTGCAGAAACCTGAGGATAAAAGGTGTCAAATGGAAACCTTTGAAGAGAATATAGAGGTTGCACGCCGAGGTGGAAACGTTGCGGGGATCGCAAAAGCAAGCCTCTTGAAGCAGAGACAGGCAAGCCCGTTATCACCTCCCAAAATGCTGCACAGTTAAACGCTGTTGTAACTGGTATGATCGAAGGCGTTGTGGATGCGGAAGAATAAATCGCAAGACTGATAGCTGTTTAGCTAAAGTATATAGAAAATGATACCAGTATGATAGTAAGCAGAGGACTATGAATAAACATGATCTTTATAAAAAAATCAATACATTTTTTAAACTGCGTGATCGGACTTTTATAGGTGTATTTATAGCAGAAAGCATCTCTACATACTGGGACTATAAAACACATCCGGAGATCTATGAGGTGACATCGGCACCCTGGTATACGTCTATCATTCTATTTGGCATCATAACTTTGGCAATTATCCTTATGGCGCTGATCATAAAGATGATCATCATGAAGAAGGTACGAAAAATGAAAAGAAAAATAACTAGTGTTTTCATTGCTGCAATAGTACTTTTCCTGGCTTATGAAGCCTGGCTTTATGCCTATCATAATCAGAAAAGCAATGACAATCTCCCGGGACTTCAGTCCATATCCGAGATGGAAGAGGCGGATATCAATGAGATAACCTGCGGATATAAGAGGACTCAGCTCAACTATATGTGGGATGAACCGCATAAAACCGAAGACGATGTGGATATCTGGAGTTTGGGCGACGATCGTTACCTTCAGGTCAATTACAACAATAAAGATGAGGCGGTGATCACAGATATCTTTGTGGAGCTGTTTCCTGACGATATAGACAAAGTGAAGATGACCTATACTGCAGGGACAGCTATTGAAAGCGAAAGGATACTGACCAGGAAGAACTGGTTGATGTGATGGACTGGGCTTCGGGCCTTGATCTCGAGCTTCAGAGATTTGAGGAAGGCGAAGCACCCAATGAAGCCTACGCGGGAGGCGAGGAGTACGTCTTTGATATAAATGATGGTGAAGAGACATTTTCATATGTATGGATAGATAATTATTATATAGTAAAGGATGGTAAAATGGTATCTTGTAAAACCCTGTCCTGCCGCCTGTCGATATCTGATCTTTTGCTGTATTTGTAAAGGGAAACGCATATGAAACCGCTATTTTCATTTGAGACCGATTACGATATGAATACCTTTATATCCATGGCTCGTGCACTCAGGATGACGATCCGGAAAAAAGCACAGTAAAGGAGCCATATATTTGGATGGGGAGTGGTCGTTCTGGGTATAGCTTTTATATTTTTAGGAGACGTGAGGCTACTACACATAACGGCGATCGCAGCGATCGCACTGGCGCTCATTTTTTGAGGACAGATTAAATGCCTGGGTCGCGATGAGGCGTATGCTTAAAGGCATGGAAAAGGCCAGGTCGGATTTTTATGAGGACAGATATGTATCCGCCACGGATATCGGCACTACAGAATGGCATTATGATTCCATAAAAAAGCTTTAGCCGAGGACAAGGACTATTTTATCTTTATTTTCAGTGAGAGCCATACACAGGCTTATGACAAAAGGAAGATGAGCGGTGGAACAGTGGCGGATTTCAGGGATTTCATAATGCAGAAAACAGGACTTAATGTGCAGAGGATGATATGGGTATGGATACGAATACTATCTTTGTTTTTTGATAAGCATCCTGATGCAATGCTTTATATGAGGCTTTTGCAGATGCTGTGACAAAGCTTTATCCTGATGTTGAGATCAGGGTCCAGAAATCTCAGATATCATTTTATGATGTACATATGTTTGCCTGTGTGTCGTTAGCCAGGGTAAAAAGAAAAAGGAGCTGCCGGAGCCATATCTGGTAGTTACCCTTGGCATGCCTTACCCGCTAGAATCCTCCCGTATAGCAGTCAAGACAGAGCCATATCCTGGAAGATGGACGACCCATATAGTTATCGGAGATACTGGGGATATAGATGATGAGCTTTTTATGTTGGCTGAAGGAAGCCCATGATTTTGCGAAAAATAAGTAATGTGATCGATACAACTGAGCAGACTGTTTCTGAAACAATAGAAAGTATCAAGGTACACCTTGCAAGCGGACAGAGCCGCATCATGTGGAAGGAGAACTGAATCATGTGGACTTGTCCAGATGCGGAGTGTCAAAGATACAATATTTGGTTGCCATAATCGGAGTGAATGATATGATCATAACAGGATAAGCTGTATGAAGTGCATGATAAAGGAGACCGAGAGGGTAGATCCCATTTTATCTGTAAAATCGCAAGCTCTGAAAGGAAGGCCATGAAAAAAACAACAGGCTCTGAATATGATATTTTCATATCCTACAGGAGAGATGGAGGAGAATCCACCGCCAAGATACTCAGGGATAAGCTTACTGAGCTTGGGTATTCAGTGTTCTTTGATGTGGAATCTCTGAGATCCGGAGACTTCAATAAAAAGCTTTATGAGGTCATTGAGGGCTGCAGGGACTTTATACTGGTCCTTTCTCCAGGAGCCCTGGATCGATGTGTCAATGAAGACGACTGGGTAAGGCTGGAGATCGAGCATGCTCTTGAAAAAGAAAAAATGTGATACCTGTCATGCTAAGAGGCTTTACATTTCCCGATAAGCTGCCTGACTCTCTATAAATGATATCAGATATAAAAATGGCGTAGAATCTAATTATCAGTTTTTGATGCCTTCATAGATAAGCTACGGGGCTTCCTGAATTCAGGGCCTTCCAAAGGCAGGCTTTCAAAAGGAAGGAGAAGATGGATAGGAATATTGGCACTGAGTGCCGCAGTACTGTTGGGAGCAGCCTTTTTTTCATCAAGAATAGATATTTTCCGGATCTTTATCCAACCACTGACGAGGAAAGAAATCTTGTGGGGGATCTGACCTATTACGCCCAGACCAACCTTTCCATACTTGATTCTGCTGCAGGATATATGGATGAGGCTTACGGAGAATGTGAAGATTATCTTGGCAGCTTTGACACTGCTTCAGTGGATGCTGTGTTTGCCGGGCTTGAGAGGGCAAGGATACTGATAAGAGGACTTGAGCCTGAAAAGGCTGCTATGAGTGATGGACTCAGATCCGGGATTATGGGATCACCGTTTTCCGCAGCAGATGCGGAGGCCATGTATGATTATGTCTTCTTCTTTTGACAGCCATAGATGATCTTTATTATATGGAGTATGTCATGGACAGGGATACATATATGGATCTTTCGGTCAGGCAGGAAATACTGGAGAGTTACAGGAGCATCATGGAGGACGAGCTCCTGATCATGGCATACTGTACCAATCAAATGTTTCTGCCTGTTGAGGATGAGGAGGCCATAAAGGCATTCAAATATGATTACCTGCCTCTGCTTTATTATATCCCGCTCAGCCTCGGACTGGATAGACAGCAGGGAGGCTCTTGAGAGTGCTCAGGAGAGCTGCTGGAATTCCATAGACAAGAGCATGGAGAAGATACAGCTCAATATTGGAGAGGGCAATATGGAAGCCATGAAACTGAAGGCTGAGCTGGCAGACACCTATATGTATGATGGGATGAGTGCCGAGGAAGCGGAACGGGCAGTGGGTGAGCTTTCAGGGGCAGTCCTCCTGATCTTCCAGAAGGAAGCGGAGCTTTCCGGTATGGAGGCAGAGCTGGAAGACATGCTTGCCGAGGCCAGGATAAGGTTTGCTCCAAAGGAGGATGATGATCCGGACCTGCTCTGGGGAAAGACGCTGAGATTTCTTAACCTTGAGCTTTATGATGACGCTATAGCCTGTGTGGAGCTGGCAGGTGAAAAAGGCCGCTGCTGCAGATGGCTATGCAGAGGAGTATACTGAGGCCATGGTAAATTTTATAAGGAACATACCTGAGACAGGCATAGACTATGGCCTTATGGTAGTGGGCCATGATCCTGAAGTCAATGACCTTGGAGTATATCATATATAGGCGATGTGATCATTTCCATAAATGGAGAAGCCTGCAGAAGCTATGAAGAATATGCGGCTCTGAAGGATGCCCAAACCTCAGAGGAAGGCTATATGGTGACAGTGCTGAGGCGCAGCGTGGATGGGCTTAAGGGAGACAGAGCTTTCACATAGATACAGATGCTCCCAGAGTCATGCTGAGAGAGGTGTCGGAAAAATACTGATGAGACAGATGGATACGACATACCTTTTTAATAGATACAGAAGAGTTTTTGGACGGCTCTTTACCGCTGCAGCGGTATTCCTGGCTATTGCAGGAAGCTGGCAGTATTATTCCTCTGCCGTTTATGCTGGGGAGGTCATACATGAGAGACTGCTGTCTACAGTACTTTTCAGTGTACTCAAGCTTTTTACCTTTGCGCCTCACAGCAGGTACCGGTGTACCGACTCCCCTGCTTTATGAGCTTGCAAAATGGTTTTGCCCACTCTGTACAGGATACTGGATATTTTCAGCGCTGGAGGTCCTGCTTCGGAATCGTTTTGAAAGAATGTACAGGAAGCTCAGGAAAAGAAGACAGATCGCCGTATTTGGATATAATGAGGAAAGCCTGGGATATATACGGGGGCTCATGAACGAAAGAGGGCATGGAGATACAGAAGCCCCTGCAGACTGTGTCATTTTCACTGAAGTGCCTCTTGAGGAGGAAGAAAGACTTGGGCTTGAGCGAGAGCATATCATGGTCGAGGATGCTGGAAGTCTGGAGGTGGCAGTGGATGGCGACAGAAGGCTCAGATCTTTTTTGATACATTTTCAGAAGTCGCTCTGTTTTCAGAGGATGCTCTGAGCAATTTTTTCAACATTCAGGCTACTTTCAGGATATCTTGAAAGGCATAAGGAGATGAAGATAGAAGAGGACATACTCTGTTTTCTCCGATGTGAGGATCCTCTCATGGAAAGGCTGATCATGGAGTACCATGAAAGGGTAAGGGATCATGTGCCCATGGAGCTCCTCCTTTTTGATATTTCTTCCATGGCAGCAAGAGAACTTTTTTGAAAAGGAATCCATATATGGAAACATCCTGAGCTCACTGGAGCATTGTTGCGATACCGCTGCCCTTGATGCTTCTTTTATTTTCATACATTCCTGAGCCTCATGTGCTCATTGCCGGCTTCGGTCCATATGGGAAGGCACTGCTTCATCAGGTGCTTCTCATGGGGGATCTTACCCATGTTCTGAGGTAAGGGGTTATGAGAGGCTCCGCATAACCGTAGTAGATAAAAAAAAAGAGATGAGATACTTACATACATAAATGACCGATATCCGGCCATAGACAGGATATGTGAGCTTGATGTCATAGGTGCTGATATAAGGAGCCATGAGGCAGAGGAGAGACTTGATACACATCCTGTACCTACATATGTGATCATAGACATTCCAGATATGAACTATGGTATTGAGGCCCTGTACAGGCTTGAGTCATATTTGGGATTAAGGATCCTGGAGGATGGAGATCCCTGGGGAAGGGATACATTGAGGGAGGCTGACAGCTGGATCATACCGACAGCTATCCTTATGGATGAAGAACAGGACAGACTGAGGTCTCTGATCGACAAGGGTGGGCAGTCTCATATAAAGATAGTACCTTTTGGAGGAAGATCAGATATCCTGAAAAGAAAATATATGATCGAGCCAAAGATAGAAAAAGCTGCCATGGATTTCAACAGGGATTATCAGCTGATGCAGAGGATCATATCCGGAGAGAAGAGAAGGGAGGAAGAGAGTACAGATGCCCTTATACTCTGGAAGAAGTTTGACCATGAAAAGCGCAGCTCAAACAGGGCCCAGGCAGCCTGCAGGCCTTATATAAGAAGCCTGCTCGGGTTGCTTCCCAAGCTTCCCCAGAAGGAGAGCATACTTGCGACAGGCAGTATTACTGAGCTCGTGCTTTCAAGGCTGAAGGAAAGCCCTATATTGGACAGGCTTGCAGCCTGGGAACACAGAAGATGGTGCAACTTTCATTATGCCTCAGGCTATATCGGCTATGATGAAGATCACTCAAAAAAAGGAAGCTATCAGAGGATAAGGACTGGAGAAGGAACGATATATGGAAGGGTACATGACTGTCTCATAGATGATTGGGAGGAGCTGAAAATGGATCCTTCTGCAGCCAGGACTATCATATATGATCTCTGCGCAGTCTATGCCTGCAACATAAACAGTGAAGGAGGAGGTGCAGAATGTCAAAAAAAGTGAGGGTAAAGCCCGGCAAGACACAGTCCATGATGGGCTTTATAGTGGGGATATTGTTCTGTCTTATCGGTGCGTTTGCAGTCATACCGGCCGCAGGGATCTTTGGAGTGTTCTGGACTCTGATGGCTCTCATCATCACCATCACAAACGGCATAAATGCCTTTACGGACAAGGGAGTCGCCTCACATGAGATAGTGATAGATGAGGAAAAACAGGCGGAAAGCCAATCCCATCAAGGCGGCATAGCCGGGATGCCTTCAGATATGTCAAATACTGTTTCGGATATGTCTGATACGGCAATAAAAAGCCTTAAGGGCAATATCGAGCTCAGGCTTCAGGTGGCCGAGGACCTCTACAAGGCCGGTACCATCACCAAAGAAGAGTATGAGGCTAAGCGCCGGGAGATATTGGATGAGCTGTAAAGGATGTAGTTTAAGGATGCATGCAGGGAGATAGAAAATGGAGCTACTCAGATGTGATGCCTTAAAAAAGTCTTATGGGGATAAGAAAAATAAAACGGAGGTGCTGCACGGTATCAGCTTTTCCGTGGAAAAGGGTGAAATGACTGCCGTTATCGGTGCCTCAGGATCAGGAAAATCCACGCTGCTCAATATCATAGGGACTATAGATGATGCAACAGAGGGCTCAGTGATACTTGACGGAAGAGATATCACGCATCTTAGCAGGACTGATGCTGCCATACTGAGAAGAAGAAATATAGGTATAGTATATCAGTTTTTCAATCTTATCCCTGACATGACCATACTTGACAATATCCTCCTTCCCATAAAGCTTGATAAGAAAAAACCAGATAAAGAGCTTTTTGATATGCTGATAGAGCGACTCAGACTTTCGGAAAAGCTCAAGAGCTATCCCTCAGAGCTCTCAGGAGGTCAGCAGCAAAGAGCTGCCATGTTGAGGGCGCTGCTCTATAAGCCGATGCTGCTGCTTGCAGACGAGCCTACAGGCAATCTGGACAGCAAAAACTCTGGGAGATCATGGAGCTCATGCAGAGCTTCAACAGAGAGCTTTCTCAGACCATCATATATGTGACACATAGCAGGGAGCTTGCGGAAAAGGCTGATAGAGTCATTGAGCTTTCTGATGGAAACATCATTTCCGATACTGAAAAGGATAGAAAGCTATGAGCTTGGTGATAAAGGCATTGGCAGCTGCACATAAGGGTGGAGGCCAGGCTGGATTCAGGATCACTCTCATGCTGGCTTCTGGCTTATCTGCTTTTATGCTGTCTCTTATGACGAGTCTTTTATACAATGCGGTAAGCTATGAGCTTGAACGCATCTATGTGGAGCAGGGCATAAAAGCTTAAGCTTAGGGTATGGCTTGAAGAGGATCCGGACAATGCCCTTTTTCCTTATGGTCTCCTCCATCGTTATCATATACTTTGCATATGCTCGCTGGCGTTGATCATACGAGGCGTATTTTCAATATTTATGGAGGAAAGGCTCAGGCTTGTGGGGCTGCTGTCCTCAATGGAGCCACACCGGGACAGATATTTTTGATGCTGACAGGAGCCAGCCTTTGGATCTGCGTATTGCCGGTGCTGCTTGGCAATGTATTTGGAGCGGCTGCATCGGCAATGCTGTTTCATATACTTGATGAGGTAAGCAGGGCGGTGATCCCTGACAGGCTGATACTGCCCTTGCATATCATCCGACGGTATTTCTCCTGTCGGCAGCATTTTCACTTCTGACTGTGACGATATCAGCCTCGCTGTCCGCTATAAAGTATTCGCGGCTTATGCCTATAGCAGCCGTAAGCTTGAGGATACCGGGAGGATATAAGCAAAGCAGGAGGAAGCTGCGAAGCTCCAGATTTGCACTCAGTCTTTCACTGCTGTCCTTTGGGATCATATACAGTTTTTTTAATTTGAGCAGGCTCAATACCCGTATCACCTATTATGACCGCTATGAAGACAGCTGGGATATCGTAGCAGAGATCGAGGATGCAGACATACAGGACATCAAGGGGTGACAGATATCCGGGACATAGATCAGACCCGGGAGGCAGTGCTCTACAGACTTTATCCCATGAAGCGCATCCTGAGTCAGGAGGAGCTGGAAGAGGTGAAAAGCGCGGGACTTATTGAGCAGGCTGATCCTGAAGTGGTGGAGCATAAGGATGGGGCCTATGTCGTAAATGCTCCTGTGCTGGTGCTGGATGATCAAAGCTTCCTTTCTTATGCGCAGGAGACAGGAGCAGGGGAAAGCCTTGATGGAGTCATAGCAGTAAATAATATCAGGGATGCACTGGAACAGAATTTCAGACAGAGAAGCTATCTAAGGTATCTTGATGAGGATAATGGCAGCAGAAGCATAAGGCTCAGCCCGGATTCTCCGGATGGTGAAAATGCTGATATATCCGTGGCCAATGAAAATGCTGACCTATCCTTTAAGCTGATAGGCTACGCTACAGAGCTTCCAAGGCTAAAGATGGATTTTTGGAGTGATGACTATTATGAACTTGTGCATGTCGTGCCTTCCTCCCTTTGGGAAAAGGCTTTGGCCTTAGGCGTGTCATCCGAAGCTGTCAGGTCAGATACAGGAGCAACTACTTTAAATTATATCTCCGGCCGTCAGGAGCTTAGAGATGACGATATATCAGATCAGGAAAAGCTTACATATATCCGGCAGATTGAAGCAGAGATCAGAAATGTCCTTAGTAAATCCGGATATGACTTTGTGATAGAGAACAGGATACAGGATAAGCTTTCCAGTGACGCTGCCATTGATATACTTAGAGGTATGGCATCCGTATTTTGTATCCTGTTGGCGCTGATAGGCCTTGCAAATGTCTGCACTCTGACCTTGAGCTATACATATAAGCGGAGGAATATCTGTGCGAGGCTGATGGCTATAGGTATGACTCCCGCGCAGCTTCACCGAAGCTTTTATAAGGAGGCCTTGGGCATCATAGGCCCTCCTGTGGTGCTTACGATATTTACAGTCCCGGCATTTACCTTTATGCTGATGAAGGCTTCGTATATGGATATAGGATATGGCCTTTCTGTCATTCCTGTCCTTCCGCTTTTGGTATTTGCTGCAGCAGTGAGTGCTGCTGTCCTTCTTTTTCATACAGAGCAAGCATTAAGGCTATCCTTGCCGGTGACCTTTCTGAGGAGCTGAAGATGCTTTGATGCTGTGGGAAAGGATATGCATTGACTTTAAAAGCTGAATGGAGGCCTTTATTTGGACAGACGTGCATTGGAAAAAAATATATACTGGATACCTATGGGATCGAGCCGGACTATCCCTGGCAGGATGACACTGACACTGCCGTGTTCCGCCATCAGACAAATCGTAAATGGTTTGCACTTGCCATGAAGATACCGAAAGAAAAGCTTGGAAGGGAAGGCGGGGAGCTGCTTATCGATGTCGTGAACCTGAAATGTGAGACAGCCCTCATAGGCTCCATGCTTATGGAACCGGGCGTCTACAGGGCTTATCACATGAATAAGGATCACTGGATGACCATAGCCCTTGACGGAAGTGCTGCTGATGATACCATCCTGATGCTTTTGGACTTTAGCTTCAGCCTGACGGCTCCGAAATTAAAAAAGAAAAGCACAAGACGGGCGAAAATGGAAGCTTCATGATATGGACTCTGCTATTCATACAGGATATCAAAAGACTTTCTGATATATACGCAATAAGTCTTGATGATCTCATAGATTTCGATCTTGATATGAAAGAAATAGAAAAGATCATAGAGAGATCTGATGAAAAGAAACAGGATAAGGTCGACTGGACAGAGACAGGGTAAATGATATGGATATAAGCTACAGAGAGCTTGGGAGGGTGAGATAGACCGGGAGCTCTTTCGACATTTCAAACGCTATCAGAAGGTAGACATTTGCCTTAGGAGAGATGGGGACAGATGGGTGGAAAAAGCCTGATCCCTTTATAGATGACTGGGGCGAGAAAGAATATGAGATCCTGGTCAGGTGCCTCAGGCATACAGCTGCCACTGGGGACTGGTATATGGGGCATTTGATCAGGGGATGCCTGAAGGGCTTCGTATCGGTGGAGCCGGAGATATATGGAGGAAACAACAGATACATGGACCTGTCCTCCATCCATGTGTCCGAAGACATGCGAAGGAGCGGCATAGGCAGGAGACTATTTGCCGAAGCGGCGGACTGGGCGAGGAAACAGGGAGCAGGCAAGCTCTATATCTCGGCTCATTCGGCCATAGAGAGCCAGAGATTTTATGAGTCCCTGGGCTGCGTCGATGCGGTATGGTACGACAGACGCCATGTAGAGGCTGAGCCCTATGACCGCCAGCTGGAATATGTGCTGTAAAGGAGGACAAGATGTACGAGCTCATACAGATAACAGACAGGACCTACTATATCCAGAGCCCTGCCAAGATAGGCCTGGTGCGACTTGATGACAGGGAGGTATGCCTCATAGACAGCGGCAATGACAAGGACGCGGGCAAGAAGGTCCGCCAGCTGCTGGATAAAATGGCTGGAGCCTCAGGGCCATATACAATACTCATTCAAATGCTGACCATATAGGGGGCAACAGGTATCTTCAGGCACAGACCGGCTGTAAGGTATATGCCCCGGGCATCGAGGCGGCATTTACAAGATATCCTGTTCTTGAGCCGGCATTCCTGTACGGCGGCTATCCCTGCAAGGACCTGAGACACAAATTCCTGCTGGCTCAGGAAAGTGATGCGGAGCCACTGACAGAGGCTGTGCTGCCGGGGGGGCTTTTGAGCTCGTAGAGCTTCCTGGACATTTCTTTGATATGGTCGGTTTCAGGACACCGGACGATGTGGTGTTCCTGGCGGACTGCCTCTCAAGCAGGGGAGACCCTGGAGAAATACCAGATAAGCTTCATATATGATGTGGGAGCCTATCTTGAGACGCTCGAGAGGGTAAAGGGCCTCAAGGCCAGGCTGTTCGTGCCTGCACATGCGGCTGCCATGGAGGATATAACGGAGCTTGCCCAGTACAATATAGACAAGGTCCACGAGATCGCAGACCGCATACAGGACATATGTCATGAGCCCCTGTGCTTTGAGGATATCCTTCAGAGGCTGTTTACAGAGTACGGGCTTGTCATGAACTTTGAGCAGTACGTCTTAGTAGGAAGCACGGTCAGATCCTACCTTTCCTGGATGCGGGACAGCGGAAGGGCAGAGGTGGAATTTGCAGACAACAGACTCCTGTGGAGATGCTGATATGAGACCTGCCGCCGGTGATGAGCCGGCGGTATTTTTTGTGCGCGAAATTGAATAATGTGTGAAAAATCACATAATTATATATAAAAGTGTGATGAAAATCACATAATTATGTATAATAATGTGATTTTGATGGTGTAGAGACAGCCCGGATATATTTTTTATTTACTTTGAAGACGGATTATTTAAAATGATATCATAGATAAAGAGGACTTGTGCATAGTAAAAATGTAATTCGACATATTTAGTGATTAGCCCTGTCGGTCACTTATAAGAGGTGTTTTATGACTCTTGAAAACAAATTAGGACTTACAAACTCTGCAGAGCTTGCAAGAGAAGAAGAACGGATAAGTAAGAAAAAGCTATGGAGCTTTTTGAAACGGGAGAACTTGATAAGCTGGAACCAGGTAGATATTCATCACTTAAGGCTATACATAAATTTTTTTTTGAAGACATATATGACTTTGCAGGAGAGACCCGGACTGTAAATATAGCAAAGGGAACTTTCGGTTTGTGCCTGTTATGTATCTGCAGGCGGCGTTCGACAGTATAGATGCCATGCCACAGGATACATTGGACCATATAGTTGAAAAATATGTGGAGATGAACATGGCCCATCCCTTCAGAGAGGGAAATGGTCGGAGCATGTATATGGCTGGATCTTATGCTGAAAGCAGAGCTCCACAAGGTCATAGACTGGAGCAGAGATACCAGAGCGAAGCGGCTCTTGAGCAACAATTCATAGAGCAGCTAAACAAGCAGGAATACAGCACAGTCGATATTCCTGATTATGACGCATTGGTGGAGAACTTCAAAGTTCAGTTTGAAGCCTTCAATGCACCCAAACTTGATACGCCTATCACCGATAAAGAGTGGGAGCGTATCTTTAACCTCATGCTCGGAAAGTCTGTGTTCCAGAGCGCAAAAATTCTGAGAGACAAGTTTGTCCTTGAGCGTGAGGACGGGACGAAGGTTTACCTGTCTTTCTTCGATCAGGATCACACCAAAAATATCTTCCAAGTTACACATCAGACAACGGTTGTAGGAAAGTATGTCAACCGCTATGATGTGACGATTCTTGTGAATGGCTTGCCGTTGATTCAGGTCGAGCTAAAGCGCAGAGGTATTGACATTCGAGAAGCGGTCAATCAGGTCATGCGCTATAAGAAGCACTCCTATAACGGACTATATCACTTCATTCAGCTTTTCATTGTCTCCAACGGCGTTGATACCAAATACTTTGCCAACTCCGACAGGGACTTGATGTATAGCCTCGCCTTCTTCTGGACGGATTTCAACAACATCCGTATTACCAACCTGAAGGACTTCTCAATCTCTTTTCTGGCAAGGGATCACATCATCAAGATGCTGACACGCTATACCATCCTGAACGATACGGATAAGATTCTGATGGTTATGCGCCCCTATCAGGTGTATGCCGTAGAAGCCCTTATAAGGCAGGCTACGCTCACAAATCGCAACGCCTATATCTGGCATACCACTGGTGCAGGAAAGACGCTGACATCCTTTAAGACAGCTCAAATCCTCGCAGCCAATCCGAACATCAAGAAGGTTATCTTCCTTGTTGACCGTAAGGACTTGGACTCTCAGACCACCGAAGAGTTTAACAAGTTTGAGGCTGGCTCTGTTGATGTCACAGATCGCACAGACATTCTTGTGCGGCAAATGAAGGATAAGAACCGGCAGCTCATTGTCACGACGATGCAGAAGATGGCAAATGCCGTTAAGCGTCCTCAATACGAAAAGGTAATGGACGCATACCGTGACGAAAAGGTTGTCTTCATCATTGACGAATGCCACCGCAGCCAGTTCGGAGATATGCACAAGGATATTGTTCGGCATTTCAAGAAAGCGCAGTTCTTTGGCTTTACCGGTACGCCCCGTTTTGAAGTGAACGGAAAGACGGAGGGCAAGATCACACAGACCACCGAAATGCTGTTTGGGGAATGTTTGCATAATTATCTGATCAAGGATGCTATCTTCGATAACAATGTCCTAGGTTTCCATATTGAGTACATAAAGACGATGGAAGGCGATTTTGACTGGGACGATCCGACATTGGCTGACGCGATTGATGTTGGCGAACTCTATATGTCGGATGAGAGAATGTCCCTCATTGCAAACCACATCGTCCAGAACCACAAAGCCAAAACGAGAAATGGTCAGTACACGGCTATCTTTGCTGTTTCCTCCATTGAAGCTCTTGTCAAATATTACGACATCTTCAAGAAGATCAAACATGATCTGAACATTAGCGGTATCTTCTCCTATGGGCAGAACGAAGATGCTGAGGGCAAGGACGAGCATAGCCGGGATGCCTTGGAGCGTATCATCAAGGACTATAACGAGATGTACGGCACGAATTTCTCTACCGACACCTTCTCTGCATATCACAAGGATATTTCAGATCGAGTCAAAGGAAAGAAAACAAAGTCGCTGGACATTCTTATCGTCGTGAATATGTTCCTGACCGGCTTTGACAGCAAGCAGCTCTCTGTGCTGTATGTGGACAAGGATTTGAAGTATCATGATTTGCTGCAAGCCTATTCTCGCACGAACCGTGTCGAGAAAGAAACCAAACCGTTTGGTATCATCATTTGCTACCGCAACCTCAAGAAACGGACAGATGATGCGCTGACGCTCTTCTCCAAGAGTCAGGACACCTCTGGCATTGTCGTTCCGGGCTATCAGTATTTTGTTGAGAAGTTCAATGAAATGGTTATGAAGCTCAAGGAAGTGGCACTCTACCCTGAGTCCGTCGATACCATGCAGAGCGAGGATGATCAGAAGAAGTTTGTCATCACTTTCCGTGAGCTGACAAAATACCTCCAATCTTTGCAGACATTCATTGAGTTCAGCTTTGACCAGGATGCACTCACGATGTCTGAGCAGGAGTATCAGGATTATAAGAGCAAATATCTGATGCTCTACTCCCGGCAAAAAAACTGATCGAGAAGTCGTATCTGTCCTGAATGATGTGGACTTCTGCATTGAGATCATGGAGAGTGACCGCATCAATGTTGCCTATATCATGAACTTGATCCGCAACATCCACTTTGATGACGCGAAACAGAAGGACTATGACATCAAACACATCAAGGAAGAATTGAGCAGGACGGATAATCCCGCAGTTGCTTCGCAAGGTTGAAATTCTTCAAGCGTTCTTGGATCGTGTCGTTGTTGGACTTGAAAGTGCGGATGAAATTGACGCTGCCTACAACGACTTTGAAAATGAAGCAAAACGAGAAGAGATCGTTGCTTTCGCAAAGACTGAGGATATTGATTCCGCCATGCTGACGGACATCATCTCTGAGTATGAGTTTTCCGGCACAATGGACGCAGGAAACATCCGTGACCGTATTGAGAAGCCCATGCCGCTGCTCAAGAAGAGGTCTTTGGTCAACCGGATCGTCGAATTTATCCGGCAGCACACCGAGAAATACCAATAAGGAGAGAGAACAATGGATAATTCTATTCAGGCTCACCAGAAAGAGCTTTGCAACAAACTATGGGCGATGGCAAATGCCCTGAGAGGTAACATGGAGGCATACGAGTTCAAGAACTATATCTTGGGCATGATCTTCTATTACTATCTTTCCGACAAGACCGAGAAGTACATGGTTAATCTTCTCAAAGACGATAATATCAGCTACAAGGATGCTTGGAATGACGAAGAATACAAGACTGCCATCGCAGAAGAGGCTCTGCGTGACCTCGGCTACATCATCGAACCGGAGTATTTGTTCCGCAAGATGGTCAAGATGGTTGAGAACCGTTCCTTCGACATTGAGTTCTTGCAGAAAGCAATCAACGCTCTGATGGAATCCACTATTGGCAACGATTCGCAGGAAGACTTTGACGGATTGTTCTCCGATATGCAGCTCGATTCTACGAAGCTGGGGCATACCGTTAAAGATAGAAGTGCTGTCATGGCGAAAATCATTGCTTCTCTGGACGAAATCAATTTTGGCGTGGAAGACACGAAGATTGATGTGCTGGGTAATGCCTACGAGTATCTGATCGGTCAGTTCGCTGCCACAGCCGGTAAGAAAGCCGGTGAGTTCTATACGCCTTCGGGTCCTGCCGAGCTGCTTTGCCGCCTTGCTTGTCTTGGCTTGACCGATGTTAAGGACGCAGCCGATCCAACTTGCGGTTCCGGCTCTCTGCTGCTTCGCCTCAAGAACTATGCAAATGTGCGTAATTACTACGGTCAGGAATTGACCTCGACTACCTATAACCTTGCCCGAATGAACATGATCCTTCGCGGCATCCCGTATCGTAACTTCAATATCTACAATGGCGATACGCTTGAGCATGACTACTTCGGAGACATGAAGTTCCGTGTTCAGGTTGCCAATCCGCCGTACTCCGCGAATTGGTCTGCCGATATGAAGTTCATGGAGGACGAGCGTTTCAATGAATACGGCAAGCTTGCGCCGAAGAGCAAGGCGGACTTTGCTCTTTGTGCAGCACATGGTCTACCACATGGATGAAGACGGACGAGCTGTTGTTCTTCTGCCTCACGGTGTTCTGTTCCGTGGTGCAGCCGAAGAGGTGATCCGTAAGCACCTGATCCAAAAGTTGAATGTGCTGGATGCTGTTATCGGTCTTCCTGCCAACCTCTTCTTTGGCACGGGCATTCCGGTATGTGTTCTTGTCCTCAAGCGGGAGCGTAACGGCAACTCGGATAACATTCTCTTCATTGATGCGTCCAACGACTTTGAAGCCGGAAAGAATCAGAATATCCTCCGGAGTGCGACATTGATAAGATCGTCGAAAACCTACGAGCATCGTGTGGATGTCGATAAGTACGCCCATGTTGCCACTATGCAGGAGATTGAAGAGAACGGATTCAATCTGAACATTCCTCGCTATGTTGATACCTTTGAGCCGGAAGAGGAAATCGACCTCAATGCTGTTGCAGCAGAAATCCGCAATATTCAGGCTGAGATCAAGGACATCGACGCACAACTGAAACCGTTTTTCGATGAGCTGGGTCAGGCATAAATCGCCAAAAAAAAGAGTCGGTCGATATTGACCAAAAAGAGTCAGGATGGAATGACCATTTTCAGCTGATCTAAAAAGCCACTACCATGGAACTTCAACTCCCTTTATAATGATGTAGACCGATACATCAGCAGAAGGAGGACAAATGAATAATGAAGGACATGGTAATGACCTACAAAAAATAATAGCACAGGGCTTTGATGAATTAAAGCACATCCACGGAGAAAGTTTCGATCCACAAAAAGGTGAATCTTGCGGAACTCGAACGGATCACCGGTCTAAGCCGCAGCCGTCTTCGTACTCTTAAGAAGAAGGGCTTCGATATGGCGGGAACTTCTGCGAGGTCTATGCCACAAAAGCCTACCGTACTCGATGGTTACACCGGTATCATCGATGATCTCCTCAGTCAAGGAGTATCGAACAGCAGCGTATGCTTCGACCGCCTGAAAGAAGTGGGGTATACCGGAGGACTTACTACCATAAAGACTTATATCTCAAGGCATAGATACCTGTTACCGCCAAAGAGGCATTCAGTATCTTCTCAGGGAAATCGAGGGAGACGTTATGTCACGGATCCCGGAGAAGCCTTTCAGATGGACTGGGGATTCGTGAATGTCCATACAGATACCGATAAGGGCTATCAGGCAGCCTGCTTTGCCATGGTATGTCACCATTGCGGAGCCTGCTACATAGAATTCTTCCCCAACGCCAAGCAGGAGAACCTGTTCATATGTATGCTGCATGGATTCATAAAACTCGGAGTGCCCAAAAAACAGTACTTACGGACAACATGAAGAGTGTGGTCATAAGACGTGATGCTGAAGGGCATCCCATATGGCAGAAGGATCATGAAGCATTCATGGACACTGTAGGCTTCTTTACGAAGCTCTGCAGGCCAAGGCATCCCTTCACAAAGGGCAAGGTGGAAAGGCTCGTTCGGTATGTAAAGGAGAACTTCCTCTGTGCAAGGACTTTCGGCGACCTTACTGACCTGAACTACGAGGCCGAACGCTGGTGCTCCTTACGGAACATGAGACATACACAGGCTGTAGATATCCCCATAGCAGAGATCCATAAGACAAAGTGTTCTAATTCTACACGAGCTGATCCGGACCGAGGACATAGACAGATATCTAAGCCCTGAAAGGATCATCTCTTTTGACGGATTCGTAAGCTTCGAAGGAAGGAGATATGGAGTACCTTACCGTTATACGGGAAAGACATGCCGTGTAGAACGGGAAGGCTATACGCTTTATGTCTATTCTGCAGATCTTAAAGAACTCCTTACCACCCACGATGCGACCTGGTCAAAGAGAGCCCAGAGCTGCGATGACCAGTATGAGATCATGGAACAGCCTGAAGAAGTTCCAAGCCAGAAGGTGACGACTGACATCCGGCAGACAGAACCGCTGAAAAGCCCACGGCTTCGAAAAATTCAACTTCGACCGGGAGGAGCTTTGGGATGAATGATCGTCTTTATTTTCAAGGATCAGTGAACAGGCATCCGGTCTTGGGCTTCCGTGCTCTCCCGAGGAGATCGCACACCTTGCGGAGATTAAGGACATGTCTCCGGATGGCATAAAAGCAGCCATGGAGATATTTGAATACCTCAGCCTTAAGAAACATGAGGCGAGCATCGCCACCAATCTGAGGCTGAGCCGCCTTCCCATAAAGGAGCCAAAGACCTTCGATAACTTTGATTTTAAAAGGTTCCATGGAAAGTGTTAGTTTGCTCGAGTCTTTGCCGTCCCTTTCCGGAATATATGCCCATAAGAATCTGGCTTTCATAGGGCCTCAGGGAGTTGGAAAGACGCATCTTGCCATGGCTTATGGCTACAGCTGCTGCGAGCGTGGCCTCAAGTCTTATTTCATAAAGGCCAATGAACTCAATCAAAAAACTCCTTATGGCAAGGCGTAACGGTAAGGAAGGCTCCGTGGTCAATGGACTGGTAAAGCCGTCCTGTCTCATCATAGATGAGATAGGCAGATGTGACTTCGACCTTCAGAATACAAGGCTGTTCTTCGACATCATAGATCGTAGACAGCAGAAGGAGGGAGCAAACTGCATCATCTTTACCAGCAATAAGTCTCCCGACAAATGGATATCTTCATTCCATGAGGATGACACCTTGCTTGTGTGCTCTTGATCGCAGCTTTGACGCTGCGACCGTATTCCTTTAAGGGAGAAAGCTACAGGGGTAAGAACCTTAAGACCGTAGCCCTTACCACCGGCAGGACCCTTATCAAAGAAACTGCTGATGACAGATCATAACGACTAAAGATAAAACATGGGGCTGGTGTATTGGTCAACTTTGATTGACTGAAATTGGCTAATTGCGACCGACTATAATTGGTCGTTTGCTCCCGGCTTTAACAAAAAGGATAGGCAAACAACGGCAGCTCGTCGATGCTCTCAAGAAGTATAAAGAGGACTTCTTTTTGGCTATTTTTGAACGCCGTATTCGTTTCAAGGATAACAATGGAAGAGAGTTCCCTGAATGGGAACAAAAAGAAACTTATTTCATGCTGTAATGGATTTGACAATCTACGACAACCTATCACAGCTAATTTGAGGCGAAAAAGGCAAGTACCCTTATTACGGAGCAAATGGAATACAAGATTATGTCGATGACTATATTTTTGATGGTGAATATATTCTGCTGGCAGAGGATGGCTTTTGATGAATTTGCATCAAAACCCATCGCTCAGTTTATATCTGGGCGAATTTGGGTAAACAATCACGCACATATTATTCAAGCGAAGAGGGTATAATAACAAGTATATCTTTTTTATTGCTTGAGCATAAAGATATTCGCAAATATATAAATGGCTCAAGTAGAGCAAAAACTCAATCAAGAGGATATGTGGGATATTCCAATCCCTGTTCCATGTTTGTGTGAGCAAGAAAGGATAGCAGATTATATAACAGTGATTGACTGCTCAATAAACTACAATATGAGGCAACTTGAAACGCTTCAAGATCTCAAAACGGCTTGTTGCAACAGCTCTTCATATAAAGAGCTGTTGTATAAGTCCGAGTTTGGTAGACGTGATGGATTGAAGCATTCTTACTTGCGAAATATGAAGGTCAATCAGCCTAAGTGTTCTCCTATTCGTTTCTGCTCGGCTTCATTATTAGAATTATACCTCGACATTCGCTATATCATTCCTGCTGATTGCAGTAAATGTTCCTCCTTGTTCAATGGTTTTCCACGAAGGCTCAAGATAAAGAAATAGCTGTCGTACAAAGGCATTATTTTCTGAATTTATAGCACAAACGCCTCGCCCTAAGCACACTTCACGATCTGCGATACAAACAGTTCCAACCGGCGCACGCACGGACAATAATATTCCTTCTTTGCATATTTTTGTAGGTTGAGATGTATAACGAAGCGGTCGGCATTTCCTTGTACGAGAGGCACGCCCCCATCTGAATTATGTTATCAGGACTGCCCCATGGTATGACTAACAATACACAATTCAAGACGCTTGCTGAACACTTGGCTAAATCAGAAGAAGCCAATGATCACACCGTCAACCCACGCCAGCTTCACACTGATTGCCGAAAATCATCTGATCCCATACTTCGGCAAGCGTAAGATCGGCAGCATCACCGAAACGGACATCCAGAGCTACATTTCGTATCTCCATGATGCCGGTAGGTTGGACAAGACCGGAGGGCTAACGGTAAAGACCATCCGGGATGTGATCCTCGTTCTCAGACTTTCAATGGAGTTTGCGTACAAAGAAAGGGCGATTCCGCTGCTGAACTGGGATCTCGTCGAGTACCCGAAAGGAACTTGGCATTAAGAAGGTAGTTTCTCTTTCAAAGGATCAGGAGCAAGCTCTGATTCAGTGTATCTACATGAACTTGAACAGGAAGACTGCTGGCATTCTCATTGCACTCTTTACCGGAGTACGCATTGGAGAACTCTGCGGATTGCAGATGAAGGACATTTCCCTTACGGACAAGACCATCAATATCAACAAGACTGTCCAGCGCATCTACGACAAAAAAGAAGGGCGAGTCCTATCTTCACATCGGACCGCCCAAAACGAAAAAACTTCTGCAAGGACGATCCCTGTTCCGTCTCTACTGATGAACATTATCAAGAAGTTCTACACGGAAAACCCGAATCACTACTTCCTGACAGGCAAAACGAAACCCACCGAGCCTCGTACATACCGGCAGTTCTTCAAAAGAAAAGTTGGCCGATGGGTAAGAAGAATGAGGACCTTATCGGGGACAATATAATATATGTTCTCGTATCATTGAACGGACTAAGTGAACCGGAGTATCATATAGTTCCAAGCAAAGTCGTGGCTGATAGGATCAGGGAGGATCATAGGAGATGGCTTGAGACGCCAGGAGCCAAGGGACAACCTCATAAAGACAACGATATCCGGATATTTAGTGATGAGGATGATACATACCTTTGATAGATGGGATTTATTCTTTACAGACAAGTTAATCTAGGGTTGACTACCGGGGCTTAAGACCTTTATACTTATTAGTAGTAAGGCTTGGGCCCCGGTATTTTATGGGTCAGTAGACATTCTTATTATCTGATATAGCAGTTCAAAACAGCATATCTTTATTGCATCAATATTTGACATTTTCTTATTAGTTTCTTTTTATCTAAGGAGTATCTCTATGTATCGGATCTTGAATTATCAGTATTTATTACCAACCTTGGAAAGTATAACGAAGGTGAGCTTGTGGGCGAGTGGGTAAAACTCCCGGCGACAGACGCAGAATTGCGAGAGGTGTTAAAACGCATAGGCATAAGCTCTACTACTGTTTGCGGCAATGTATATGAGGAATGGTTCATAACGGATTATGACTGTTCCATTGATGGGATAACAGATATCCTTGGTGAATATGAAAGTCTGGATGAGCTGAATGACTTTATGAATGCCTTAAAAGCTCTTGATCCTGACGACCAGACGAAATTCATGGCAGTTGTTTCTTCAGGCAACTTTGGCGTGCGGGATTTAAAGGGTCTTATAGAGCTGGTTTCAGAACTTGATCATTATGTAGTCTTTTCAGATATCATGGATGAATATGATCTTGGATATCATTATGTTCATGAGCTTGAGAACTATTCAGGATCAGAGATTGGGGCCTTATCAAGCTATATAGATTATGAAGCCTTGGGCAGAGATATTGCGATGGATGAAAGTGGATGCTTTACTGAAGCGTGACTTCATATATTATACTTATCATACATTTAAAGCTTATCTTCTGAGACATAATCATGAATCATATCTGAGTATCGCATCTAAGGCCCGATGATCACAGGACTTACTGTAGTCATAGGAGGCTGTCCTTGAGGCCGGTTCCGGTCAGAGATCCCGATAGCATTCATATCTGTAGCGGAAGAAACATTTAAAGTATGGGAAAGGAGCTATGGGTATGACAAATGCGGTAGGGTCAGAAGCCAGGGAAGCAAGGTACAGGGACATAATCAGTAAGCTGACGCTTATGAGCGATACCCTCATGAGGAACGTCTTTAAGGATAAGGAGTGCACGGAGCATCTGCTAAGGATCATCCTGGGAGATCCTGGGATAGAGGTGCTTGAGCAGACATTACAGAAGGACTATAAGAACCTCTGGGGAAGGTCGGCGGTCCTGGACTGCGTAGTGAGAGACCAAAGCGGCCGTATCTTCGATGTGGAGATACAGCAGGATGGAGAGGGAGCCACCCCAAGGAGAGCGAGATACTACAGTGGACTGATGGACATGAACCTCCTAAAGACAGGAGAGGATTTTGAGAGATTGCCTGAGACCTATGTGATATTCATAACGGAGATGACGTGCTGGGGCATGGGGAGCCCATATATCACATAGAGAAGGAGATAAAGGAAGTAAGGCAGAGCTTCGGAGATGGAGCGAGGATCATCTATGCAGACGCAAGTCGTAAAGATGAGACGGAGCTTGGGAGGCTGATGCATGACCTTAATTGCCGGGAGTCGAAGGAGATGCACAGTCCTGTATTGGCAAAGAGGGTATACGAGCTGAAGGAGACAGAGGAAGGAGTTGAGCATATGTGCAAGGAGCTGAGGGAATTGTATGATGAAGGGATAGCAGAAGGCATAGCTCAGGGAAAGGCTGAGGGCGAGCTGACGAAGGCCAGAGAAACAGCCATATATCTGGCACAGAAGGGCATGAGCATAGCTGAGATCGCAGAAGCAGTCAAGTTCAGTACCCAAAAGGTTCAGGAGTGGCTGCCAGGCAGCATGAGCATGGCAAAATAAGTTGTCATCACTATAAAGACATTCTTAACATTTTATCCTGATCATGTGCGGGAGATTGCCCGGCATGGCTGGATAAGTGTGGCTCGGGTCATCCTGGAGCCTTTTTGGTTGAGATCGACCCATCTGCAAAGTGCAGCCCGACAGCTTCACAAAGTATATTGACAGGAGCAGGCTCCCTGTCTAAGATTATAAAAAAAGTATGAAATTTGTCGGGTCAAAGTTATACTGCTGATCGGAGGATGAGCTGCATTTGAAGGACCGTACCTACATCGCCATAGATCTGAAGAGCTTTTATGCCTCGGTAGAGTGTCGGGAGCTGGGACTTGACCCTCTCGACACCTGTCTTTGCGTGGCCGATGAGTCAAGGACTGACAAGACCATATGCCTTGCGGTGTCACCGGCCCTCAAGAGCTTTGGCAACCCGGGGCGGCCCAGGCTCTTTGAGGTAAGACAGCGGATGAAGGAGGCAAATGCTGAGAGGCAGGCAAAGGCTCCGGGACGGAGGCTTACCCGGTCATCCTTCATCTATAGTGAGCTCATGGCTGATCCGGGACTTAAGGCGGACTTCATCATAGCCAAGCCGCGCATGGCCTACTATATGGCCTACAGCCAGAGGATATATGAGATCTATCTTCGGTACATAGCCCCGGAGGACATCATCGTCTACTCCATAGACGAGGTGTTCCTGGATGTGACTGATTATCTCAGGACCTATGTCCTGACACCTCATGACCTTGCCATGAAGATCATACTGGAGGTGCTCAGGGAGACCGGGATCACGGCCACCGCCGGCATAGGCACCAACCTGTATCTTTGCAAGGTGGCTATGGACATAGTCGCAAAGCACATCCCCGCCGATGACAACGGAGTACGTATCGCAGAGCTGGATGAGTTAAGCTACAGGGAAAAGCTCTGGGACCACAGGCCGCTCACGGATTTCTGGAGAGTGGGAAGGGGCTATGCGAAGAGGCTTGAAAGCCACGGGATGTACACCATGGGAGATGTGGCCAGATGCTCTGAGCAGGATGAGGACCTGCTGTACAGGCTCTTTGGTAAAAATGCAGAGCTTCTCATAGATCATGCCTGGGGATGGGAGCCTTGTCTCGTATCTGATATCAAGGCCTATAGGCCGGACAACAACAGCCTGAGTCCTGGCCAGGTGCTGCAGGAGCCCTATGAGGCCGACAAGGCAGAGCTGGTGCTTCGTGAGATGGCTGACATGCTTGCCCTGGATCTGGTGGAGAAGGGCCTGGTCACCGATCAGATAGTGATCACCGTGGGCTACGACATCGAGAACCTTGCGGATCCTGGCGAGGAGGAAGGCCTATAAGGGCGAGGTAGTAAGAGATCGCTATGGCAGAGAGATACCCAAGCATGCTCACGGTACCCTGGGCCTTGGCAGATACACCTCATCCTCAAAGCTGATACGTGAGGCAGCGGCAGAGCTTTTTGACAGGCTGGTGGATAAGAGACTGCTCGTCAGGCGGCTCAACATCAGCGCGGAACATGTGATAAGTGAAGCGGATGCCCGGAGGCTTGAGGAGGGAAAGGCAGAGCAGCTGGATCTTTTTACCGACTATGCTGCCCTGGAGGCCGACAGGCAGGCTGAAGAGGAAATGCTTAAAAGGGAGCGCAGGGCCCAGGAGGCAGAGATAGAGATCAGAAAGAGGTTCGGGAAAAATGCTATCCTGAAGGGCATGAACTTTGAAGATGGGGCCACCCAGCAGGGAGCGCAACGCGCAGATAGGAGGACACAGGGCATGAACGAGACCTCAGCGAGAGAAAAATACAGGGACATCATCGACCTTCCGCATCATGTTTCCAGGACCAGGCCGCAGATGCCGGTGCGTGACCGGGCGGCACAGTTTTCGCCCTTTGCAGCTCTCACGGGCTATGGAGAGGTCATAAATGAGAGCAGCAGAGCTACGGATGCCAGGCAGGAGCAGAGCGAGGATGATCTCATGGAGCTTGATATCAAGCAGAGGTATCTGCTGAGCATCCTGGACCAGCATCCGGAGATCACGGTCACCTATTTCGTGCCGGATGAGAAAAGGCCGGCGGCTCCTATGCCGTAAAGACGGGAGAGCTCGTCCGGATATACGGCTATGAGCGGAGCTTGGCTTTGGCGACGGATCACGCATAAGGATAGATGATATAATAGATATCCAGAGCACAGTATTTGAAGGCATGGGAGAGTGAGTGCTGCTTTATGGATCATGAAAGTACGAGGTCGACGATAAATTGAAAAAGCTGATAGGCTGTCTGCTTGCACTGCTTGTGGCAGTGGCACTGTTTTTTGCAGGCACATATATTTATGAAAATGTCATATCGCTCATGGGCTCGGGACAACAGGAGACTGAGGCCCTGGATCTGGGTGCGCCAGGTCAGGAGGTGCAGGAGCAGCAGTCGATGGATCCGGGTCTTCGTCAGAGCCTGCCCGGTAGTTTGAGATAGGCTCTGAGACAGAGCCTGGAGAGGATGAAGGTCAGACGACTGTGCCTGGTGACTCGGCGACTGAGGGCGAGACTGCCATGGAGACAGAGACCTCAGGGCCAAGCTCTGATGGATACATAGACATTCTCGAGGATCCCTATGAGGATACGGGGCTTACACTGACCGTACTCCGGATGTGGGCCAGGCTCTGTCCATACTCATAGAGTGCAACGGACAGTATATGCTCTATGACGGGGGCGAGGGACACCTCCTCCTATGTGGTATCCTATCTGCAGGGACAGGGCATAACCGAGCTCACCTATGTGGTGGCTCTCACTATGACTCTGACCACATCAGCGGACTGGTGGGCGTGCTCAACGTATTTGACGTAAAGCATGTCATAGGCACGGATCATGAGGCCGAGACTGAGATATACGGCTCCTTCATGGATGCGGTGGCGAGACTGGGACTTCAGGTGGAGCATCCGAGCGTGGGAGACAGACTGAAGCTTGGGGAGCCGTCATCACCGTGTTGGGGCCTGAGTATATAACCGATGCTCCAAAAACGACAACTCCATAGTTCTCAAGATATCCTATGGAGACTGCCCTTCCTGCTTCCCGGAGATGCGGAGGCGGCAGAGGGGGAGTGGCTGGTATCGTCAGGCGCGGACCCAAGCGCTGACGTGCTGGTAGTGGGGCACCACGGCTCACGTACATCCACCTCGAGAGCATTTATAAATGCGGTATCGCCGGAGCATGCCATCATATCCTGCGGCAAGGGCAATCCTTACGGCAACCCGGAGGCAGGCGTGCTCGTGCTTATAAAAAAGGTGGGAGCTGATCTCTTCCGTACTGACAGACAGGGTGATATCATAGCTCATACGGACGGCAGGGAGATCAACTGGAATGTGGAGCCCTGCAATGACTTTGCTCACGGGGACCTGGACACCATACCCTGGTCCTGAGATATGGAGAATTAGACATGAACGATCTGAAAAAGAGGATCTTTGATCTTGTACTTATACTGTTTGGCAACACGGCCTATGCTCTGGGCATAGTCATGTTCGTGCTGCCTACGGGGCTCATAACCGGAGGCACCACAGGCCTTGCACTTTCCATGGAGCATTTTTTTGAGTGCCCATATCGGCCTTCGTGTTCTGCTTCAACCTGGTCATGTTCATACTGGGTGCGCTGTTCCTTGGAAAGGCCTTTGCCCTTACGACACTGGTCAGCACCTTTATTATCCGGTCATACTGGGAGTGCTTCAGAGCATACCCGGGCTTTCGGGCTTCACTCAGGATCCCATGCTGGCCACGGTCTGCGGAGGCCTGCTCATAGGCTTTTCCATAGGTCTGGTCATAAGGGCCGGTGCATCTACGGGAGGTATGGACATACCTCCGCTCATACTCAACAGGAAGCTGGGGCTGCCGGTATCGGCCATGCTGTACGTATTTGATTTTGCCATACTCATACTGCAGATGTCATTTTCCGATAAGGAACGTATACTTTATGGCATACTGCTGGTGCTCATATATACGGTTGTGCTGGACAAGATGCTCATGTTCGGCTCTGCCCAGACCCAGGTCAAGATAGTCAGCCGCGAATATGAAAGTATAAATGAAGCCATATCCAGAAAACTGGACAGGGCACCACTTTTGTGCATGCCACCACGGGTTACATGCATGAGGAGTGGCCCATGGAAAAGCATTGTGGTGTCGAACCGGGAGCTCAACACCCTCACAAAGCTGGTCATGGACATAGATCCCCAGGCCTTCATGGTCATAAACAGGGTAAATGAGGTCAGGGGCCGGGGCTTTTCACTTCAGAAGGAGTACAGATGATATGAAGCTTCATCATGCTTGGCACGGGAAATGCCATAACTACGGAATGCTACAATACCTGCTTCATCATAGAGGATGAGGGCAGGAGGCTGCTGGTGGACGGCGGAGGCGGCAACGGGCTCCTGCATCAGCTTAAGCGGGTGCATGTGGACTGGAGGGACCTCCGGGAGATATTTAGACCCACAGACATATGGACCACATCATGGGCATCATGTGGATGGTCCGTATGATATGTCAGGGCATGAGGACAGGCAGATACGAGGGAGAGGCCTTCATCTATGGACATGAAAAGGTGACCCAGGCCATAGCAGTCATGGCGGGGCAGCTCCTTACTGAAAAGGAGACTGCATTTATAGGAGACCGGCTCCACCTTGTCACGGTGGCTGATGGAGAGTCAAGGACCATAAACGGCAGGAAGCTGACCTTTTTTTTGACATAGGCTCCACGAAGGAGAAGCAGTTTGGATTCAGTATGGACATGGGAGACGGAAAGCGGCTGGTATGCTGCGGCGACGAGCCCTGCCATGCCTGCGAGGAGGACTATGTGAGGGACTGCGACTGGCTACTTCATGAGGCCTTCTGTCTGGACAGTCAGGCAGACATATATAAGCCCTACGAAAAGCACCACAGCACCGTAAAGGATGCCTGTGAGCTGGCAGAGCGTCTGGGTGTCAGACATCTGGTGCTCTATCATACGGAGGACCGGACCATAGAGGAGCGTAAGAGGCTTTATAAGGAAGAGGGCTCAGCTTATTTTTCCGGAGGGCTGTATGTGCCTGACGATCTGGAGACCATAGAGCTTGACTGAGGCCGTGGTGAGCGGTCGTGTCAGGACATCGGGGTCGTCAATATTCACAGATCGTTAAAAATTAGCTTATTGACTCTTTACCCTTCAGGAATTATAATGTAGTCGGTCAAGATTGTATTTATTCCAATACATTTTTAAGGAGGCTTTTATAATGGAAACCTACGGAATCGAGAAGCTCGGCATCACGGCTCCCAAGGCTGTTTATCGCAACCTTTGCCCTGCTGATCTCACAGAGAGAGCTATCATAAACGGCGAGGTTAAGCTTACGGATACCGGAGCTCTGTCAGTTATGACAGGAAAGTATACCGGACGTTCACCCAAGGATAAATTCATAGTTGATACTGAGGGCGTACATGACAAGATCGCCTGGGGCAGTGTCAACATGCCCATCGACAGGTCCGTATTCCAGGCCATCAAGAAGGAGATGGTAGAGTACCTCAACGGTAAGGATGTCTACATCTTCGACGGCTTTGCAGGTGCTGACCCCAAGTGCAAGGAAGTTCAGGATCGTAAACGAGCTTGCTTCCCAGAACCTGTTCATCCATCAGCTTCTGATCAGACCTACCAAGGAGGAGCTTGCTTCCTATGGAGAGGCTGATTTCACCATCATCGTAGCTCCCGGCTACAAGTGCGATCCCAAGAAGTTCGGCATCAATTCCGAGGCTGCCATCATCATAGATTATGAGGCAAAGGAAGCCATCATCGCAGGATCCCAGTATTCAGGAGAGATCAAGAAGTCCGTATTCTCCATCATGAACTATCTCATGCCCGTAGAGGACAATGTGCTTCCCATGCACTGCTCCGCAAACATGGATCCTGAGACTCATGAGACCGCAGTATTCTTCGGACTTTCAGGAACAGGAAAGACCACTCTTTCCGCAGATCCCAACCGTAAGCTCATCGGTGATGACGAGCACGGCTGGTCAGATCACGGCATCTTCAAATTCGAGGGGCGGATGCTATGCAAAGTGTATCGACCTTGAGGAGGAGAAGGAGCCCGAGATCTATCATGCCATCAAGTTCGGCTCACTGGTTGAGAATGTTGTCATCGACGAGGATAACATCCTGATTATCATGACGGATCAGTTACCGAGAACACTCGTGTAGGTTATCCTATCGACTATATCGACAATGCACAGATCCCTGGTGAGGGCGGCATCCCCAAGGTAGTCATCTTCCTTACCGCTGATGCATTTGGCGTACTGCCTCCCATCTCCAAGCTTTCACAGGATGCAGCCATGTACCACTTCGTAACTGGCTTTACCTCCAAGCTTGCAGGTACCGAGAGAGGCATAACCGAGCCCCAGCCCACATTCTCCACGTTGTTCGGCGAGCCCTTTATGCCTATGGATCCTTCCGTATATGCCAATATGCTGGGAGAGAAGATTGAGAAGTACAATACCAAGGTTTATCTGGTAAATACCGGATGGACCGGTGGCCCTTACGGTGTAGGCTCACGTATGAAGCTTTCCTCCTATACCAGAGCCATGGTCACCGCTGCTCTTAACGGCGAGCTTGACAAGGTAGGAGTACAAGCACGATGAGGTATTCAATGTAGAGATCCCTCAGAGCTGCCCTGAAGTACCCGCAGAGATCCTTAACCCCAGGAACACCTGGACAGACAAGGAAGCTTATGATGCTCAGGCAAAGAAGCTTGCAGGCATGTTCTCAGACAACTTTGCTAAGAAGTATCCCAACATGCCCAAGAACATCGCTGAGGCTGGCCCCAAGGCCTGATAAGCATTGGCTTACAGCTCAATAAGCACAGATAGTGTTGCTAATAGACCCCGCAGGTTTTATCCTGCAGGGTCTTTATGCACTTTTTTGGCCTGATCTTATGAAAATACAGCCTTATCAAGCATGGCGGGGGACAGCAGGGTGCGAGTGGGATCTGACTGTGTCAGCACCCGGGCACCCTGTTGTCCCCCCTCTGTATGAGAAGAGAATCTTTATACCATCTTAATACCCGCTCGATTTGTTTAATGCTGTCTTAATCCGTCTTGGGGCAAAATAGTCTATATTTAAAAAGCCGTATCCCGGCGATCGATCATTTTAGAAGAGGCAATAGGTTTTATGATGACTTTCAGTTTGGAACAGGATGAGAAGCAAAAGGCCCCAGGAAACCGCAGATGGAGCCTGACTCCGTTTCGCGTGATCATGTTCGGCTTTGCAGGCATCATATTGCTGGGAGCTCTGCTCCTGATGCTGCCCATAGCTTCAAGGACCGGGGAGGTCACTCCCTTTATAGATACATTGTTTACGGCTACCTCGGCAGTATGTGTTACGGGACTTATAGTATATGACACGGCTACCCACTGGACCCTGTTCGGGCAGACGGTGATCATACTGCTTATACAGATCGGAGGACTTGGGAGTAGTCACCGTGGCTCTCATGATAGCCCTCATAGGAAAGAAGCGTATAGGACTGCGCCAGAGGAACCTGATGCAGGAGGCCATAGCGGCACCCAAGGTGGGCGGCATAGTACGTCTGACAGGCTTTATCATAAAGGGTACCTTCCTCATAGAGCTCATAGGAGCGGTGATCATGGCTCCTTCCTTCATATCGGACCATGGACTGGTACAGGGACTATGGATGGCGGTATTCCACTCCATATCAGCCTTCTGCAACGCAGGCTTTGATATACTTGGTACAACTGACGCCCAGTTCGTGTCGGTGACGGATTATGTGGGAGATCCCTTCGTCAGTCTTACCATATCCTTCCTGATCATCATAGGCGGTATAGGCTTCCTGACCTGGGATGATATCAAGGCCAATAAGCTCAACTTCAGGAAATACCGGACGCAGTCAAAGGTCATCATATCAACCACCTTCCTGCTGCTCCTCATCCCCACCATATATTTCTTCTTCTGGGAGTTTGAGGACTTCAGTCTGGGAGAGAGGCTGCTGGCTTCCTTCTTCCAGTCCACCACACCCAGGACGGCGGGCTTCAATACGGTGGATCTCAATGCCATGACTCAGGCCGGACAGATCATACTGGCCATACTCATGCTCATAGGTGGTTCACCGGGGAGGTACTGCCGGCGGTATGAAGACCACCACCCTTGCAGTACTGGTGGCAAATGCCAGAGCCGTATTTACCCGCAGTGATGAGGCTCACATATATAAGCGCAGGATACCTGACGACACCATAAAAGAGTGCGGCTACCATAGCCATGATGTACATAGTGCTCTGCGTGCTCTCAGCACTCTTCGTCAGCAGAGTGGAGTCCTGTACCTTCGTTGAGGCAGTATTTGAGACAGCCTCTGCAGTAGGTACCGTCGGACTTACCCTTGGTATCACACCGGGACTACATGCGGCTTCCAAGATCGTGCTTACGGCACTCATGTTCCTTGGAAGAGTAGGAGGACTGACCATCATATTTGCGGCACTGCCCGCAGTTAGGACTAAACTTGCAAAGCTGCCTCAGGACAAGATCGCTGTAGGCTAAGGAGGAGATAAAACATCATGAAATCCATACTTTTGATAGGACTCGGAAGATTTGGCAGACACGTGGCAGAGGAGCTCAACAAGCTCGGCCATGAGGTCATGGCAATCGATAAGGATGAGGAGAGGGTAGAGGACGTCATGTCCTATGTGACTGCAGCCCAGATAGGCGACAGTACGAAGCAGGAGTTCCTTGAGACCCTCGGAGTCAGCAACTATGACGTATGCATAGTGACCATCAGCTCAAACTTCCAGAGCTCACTTGAGACCACCTCTCTCCTTAAGGAGCTGGGCGCAAAGTTTGTTGTATCGAGGGCAGCCAGGGATGTTCAGGCCAAGTTCCTTCTGAGGAACGGAGCCGACAAGGTGGTATATCCTGAGAGACAGCTGGCCAAGTGGACTGCCATACGCTACAGCTCAGACCATCTTCTTGACTATGTGGAGCTTGAGGACGATTATGCCATACTCGAGGTGGATGTGCCCGCCGAGTGGGTCGGCAAGACCGTGGGAGAGCTCAACATCAGGAAGAGGTACAATGTTACCATCATGGCCATAAGGACAAACGGAAACCTTAATATGTCCATCAATACCGATACCAGGTTTGATAAGGACCAGACACTCATGGTGCTCGGGCACTATACAGATATGAGGAAGTGCTTCCATTTATGAAACTACAGAGCTTACTTCTGATAGTCGACGTTGTCATCGCATTTGCTTTGTGCTATTTTTATAATAAGGTTTGTCGGTACGGCTTTTTACGGCAGGGCCAAGTCCCCTGCCGGAGCTGACAGACGGGATGGGATGACGGCAAAGAACCTGATAAGGAACATGACAAAGGCGTTGTTTGGCGTCACCGGTGAAGAATTCTTCATAAGTGAGGACAAGGACGCCTTTTGGCTTCTGACAGGAACAGCGAGGATCGCTGGCTGCCCAGAGGCGCAGACATACTGCGCATATTGATCATAGTTTCCCTGGCTACGGCCCTGGGATTTCTGGTGGACAGGCTCATAGCCTCAGAGGCAGCAGTCATAAGCGTATATATGCTGGCAGTGCTGCTGGTGTCTCTGGGAGCGGCTCAGAAGCTGACCGGACCCATAGCCTCAGTGCTGTGTCTGCTGGTATATGACTTCTGCTTTATCCAGCCCAGATTCATATTTGTGACCTATGGACGTGAGTATTCCTTCATATTCATGCTCATGTGCATAGTATCCGTGCTGGCAGGGACCCTTACCCAGAGACTCAAGATCAATGTCAGACAGGCCTCTGATGCTGCCTTCAGATCCAGGCTCCTTTTTGAGACCAATCAGCTCATGCAGAGAGCTTCCTCCAGAGAGGAGATAAGGAGCGCACTGGCAGAGCAGCTCAAGAAGCTCCTTGGCCGTACGGTCATCATATATCCTGCAGCTTTGGGAGCCGGAGAGGATATTGCCTCTTCGACAGTGGACAGGACGGGCAGACAGCCCATGCTTGAGGATCCCCGCATATTTCCCATATCCGAGGAGAGCGTATCTGACAAGGGTGCCTCTCAAGGAAGGAAAGAGATGCGGCACTTTGGGCACTCAGGCACAACGGATTTGCAGGCAGAGGCACCTCCATATATCCGGAGGCCTGTGTACCTACCTCCCCATAAGCGTGGAGGCAAGGGTATACGGAGTGGCTGCCATACTCGACATGGGCCAGAGCTACGACCTGGATGATGACGGAGTCATACTTTCCCTCCTTGGAGAGTGTGCCATGGCCATCGAAAACCTGGAAAACCAGCGCAAGAAGGAGGCGGCTGACGTAAGAGCCAGGAACGAGGAGCTGCGTGCCAATATACTGCGCACCATATCCCACGATCTCAGGACTCCCCTGACCTCCATATACGGAAATGCCAGCAACCTGCTCAGCAACGAATCGGTGCTGGATGCGGATACCAGGCGTCAGATGTATGAGGACATATATGATGATGCCCTCTGGCTGACCGGACTTGTGGAGAACCTGCTTTTACATAACCCGCATAGAGGATAAGAGGCTGGATCTGGAGCTTCGGGACGAGCTGGTGTCTGAGGTGGTACAGGAGGCGGAAAAGCGTCTCGACCGCAAGGCAGAGGGACATGTCATAAGCGTAGTCAGCGATGACGATTTCGTATTTGCCCGCATGGATGCAAGGCTGGTGGTCCAGGTGCTGATAAACCTGCTTACGAATGCTGTCAAATATACACCCGAGGGCTCTCATATCACGGTCAGGACCGCTAAAGACGGAGACAGACTGAGGATCAGCGTGGAGGACGATGGACCCGGCATACCCGATGAGGAAAAAGAACAAGGTCTTTGACATGTTCTACAGTGCCGGAGACAGATCGACCCATGGAACAAGAAGCATAGGACTGGGGCTTTATCTCTGCAGGGCTATCATAAGCGCCCATGGCAGCGAGCTCAGACTCAAGGACAACGATCCCCATGGCTCCATCTTCTATTTTGAGCTCCCGGTGGGAGAGGTAAATATACATGGATAAGACATTGATACTGGTGGTGGAGGACGATGCGGCCATCCGCAATCTCATATCTGCCACCCTGAAGGCTCATGATTACAGATACATAACTGCTGCAAACGGAGAGACGGCCATAGCTGAGGCCGCCTCTCACAATCCTGACATAGTGCTTCTGGATCTGGGCCTTCCTGACATAGACGGTATCAATGTCATAAAAAGGATACGTACCTGGTCAAACATGCCTATCATAGTCATAAGCGCCAGGACTGAGGACCAGGACAAGATAGGGGCCCTGGATGCAGGTGCCGATGATTATCTGACAAAACCGTTTTCAGTGGAGGAGCTGCTGGCCAGGCTGCGAGCGACGCTCAGACGGCTTTCGGCTGCTGACAGCGGAAGCTTTTGCAGGAGGCTCCGTATTTGAAAACGGAGAGCTCAGGATAGACTATGCCGCAGGCTGCGCCTATCTTGCGGGCGAGGAGATGCATCTGACTCCCATAGAGTATAAGCTCCTGTGCCTCCTTGCCAGGAATGTGGGCAAGGTGCTTACCCATACCTATATAACAGGCAAGATATGGGGGAGCAGCTGGGACAGCGACATAGCCTCCCTCAGGGTGTTCATGGCCACCCTCAGGAAAAAGCTGGAATCAAGGCCGGGTTCTCCGGAGTACATACAGACACATATAGGTGTGGGCTACCGTATGGTAAAAGGTGGAATAGTACCATCATTTCTGTTATAATCCCTGATGTGGATAAAATATTAAAAAGATCATGATATCTACGCTCATAGCCCTGCTTGCAGGGCTTATTGGCGTGTGCATATAACGCGGATCTGCTGCTCCACAAGGGAAGCGAAGGCAGCTTTTGACATCATGGCTGGCTCGGCCCTTTCGGAGGATGGCAGCAGCCTGGACATAAGCCTTGGGGAAGGTACGTATATCAGGAAGCTGGAGCTTTCCTATGAAAAAGGATGGTACCGATGTGCCTTCATTTTCCGTGGTGATTAAACGGGGAAAAGGAGAGACCCTTATCGAGGACAGAACCCATATAACCTTACGGCTGAGGTCATAAATATCAGGGAAGTGGTAGAGCATATAAGCATTAGGGCAGATGGCTGCAGGCTCACGGGAGCGCGCATACAAAATGACCTGAACTTCCCGCCGGCTCTTTTCCTGTTTGCGAGTCTGTCTGCACTGGCCCTGTCGCTCATATGGGCCTTTGGCCCTGCCCTCAGACACAGACCGGAGCTGGCCCTTTGTCATCACGGCCCTCTGCCTTGGCATATCCATGTGTGTGGCCCTGCCCAGGGACAAGGTGGGCTACGATGAGGAGGAGCATCTCAAGGCAGTGATAGACATGGCTGCATTTCCAGGAAGGGGAGTGCCCCTATCCGATGCCATATATGATCAGCTTTCAGTCAATATGTACAGCAGCTCTGACCTGCTTCCTGACTCCCTGGAGGAGACTGAGGAACTGGACGATTACCTCGCAGCAAACGGAGACTATGAGGATGGAGAGCATGTATTTGATCACGACATGCTGAAGAACCGGGCTCCTGCCTATGGGGCCATGGCTCTGGCCATGAAGCTCGGCATGCTGATGGGGCTGTCCTGGCCTCTGGTGCTGCTTATGACCAGGCTTGCAAACCTCCTCATGTATACCCTCCTCATGTACCTTGCCATAAGGAAGGCCCCTGTGGGAAGGTGGCTGCTCCTGCTCATAGGGCTTTTCCCGCAGAACATCTTCATGGCAGCGACACTGTCCCTATGATCCCTTCATAACGGGCTGTCTGCTGCTCTGGAGCGGCTGCCATGCTGTCCTTTTTTTGATGCTGTCAGGAGGGAAGACAGAGGAGCTGCCCTTCGGGATTTTGCGCTGATGTCAGGAGCCTATGTGCTTGGCTGTCTGCCAAAGGCGGTCTATGCCCCCCATGGTGCTCATGTCATTTGCAGTGCTCCTTAAGCCTGGCATGGAAAGGAAGGACCGGAGACGGCTGACAGGCTTCCTGATAGTGAGCCTGATCATATTTGCAGGGTTCATAGGCTCCTTTTATACTGCCTACTGTCATGGCCCCTGCTGAGACTGGCGACCTGCGGGGAGGGGCCACCTCTGAGGTATCTCAGGTGGGATATATACTGCAGGATCCTCTGGGCTACGCCATGCTGCTCATACGCATGATCATAAGCTGGATCCCCCAGTGCTTCATAGGACCGGACTGCACCACCTTCATGGGAGCGCTGGTAAATGGCTCCACGGCCTTCCAGGGCTACTATGTACCGTATTTCCTGCTCATACTGTGGTTTCAGGTCACGGAGCCTCTCCTGGATGAGAGAGAGGCCATCCCCGGAGCCCTACAGAAGCTCTGGATATTCCTCATGACAGGCGCCTGCTCGGTGCTCATATGGACCTCCATGTACGTGGCCTTTACGGTACCGGGCTCTGATATCATAGTGGAGTACAGGGAAGGTATTTCATACCCCTCATGTATCCACTTTATCTCCTGTTTTATCTGCCGAAGGAGAGAGCGGGAGCTATCAGGCTGTGGCTTGGGGGCAAGCTTGAAAGCCATATGTCATTATGGTATTATTTAATGATGACGATCCTCGCGGCGCTGCTCTGTGTCACGGTATGGAGCACGGCCATAAGCAGGTTTGCGATCTGAGCCTGGGCCGTATAGGATCACTGGATCTCAGCCGCCTGAGGCGGCATGATATGGAGGCATATATATGGGAAAGATAACTGTTACACCCTGCAGGAAGAACGGAAAGGTCATATCAGGGCTTTATGTCATAGAACCCACTGTCTTTAAGGACGAGAGGGGTTATTTCATGGAGGTATACAACAAAAAGGGACTTTGCTGATGCAGGACTGTCCATGGAGTTCGTACAGGACAACCAGTCCATGTCCGTGAAGGGCGTGCTCGGGGGCTTCATTTCCAGAAGCAGTATCCCCAGGGTAAGCTTGTCAGAGCCGTAAGGGGCTCCTGTATTTGATGTGGCAGTGGACCTGCGCACCTACTCTGAGACCTATGGCATGTGGTACGGCGTGGAGCTTACTGAGGACAACAAGAAGCAGTTCTATATCCCCGAGGGCTTTGCCCATGGCTTCCTGGTACTTTCCGATGTGGCAGAGTTTTCCTACAAGTGTACGGACTTCTATCATCCCGGCGATGAGGGAGGACTTATATACAACGATCCTGAGATAGGCGTGGAGTGGCCCATACCTGAGGGCATGGAGCTCATACTCCGACAAGGACAAAAAGTGGGGCAGGCTCTCTGAGACCTTCAAGTTCCAGTTTTAAGGGAAGGTGAGTATATGCATCTTAGCTTAAGGCTTTTGAGGGAGATAGTCTCAGAAAGGAAGCTCATCTGGGAGCTTGCCAGGGCTGATTTCCGGAAGCGCTTCGTGGGCTCATATTTTGAGTGGTGTGGATGTTCATCCAGCCGATAGCCACCGTGCTGGTGTATTTTTCGTATTCCAGCTGGGCATGAAGGCTACTCCTCCGGTGCCTGGTCAGCCCTATGTCATCTGGCTCATCCCCGGCATCATCCCTGGTTCTACTTTTCGGATGCACTATCCGGTATGACAGGGACCATGTCGGAGTACAGCTACCTGGTAAAGAAGATGGCATTTCCCATAGAGCTGCTTCCTGCCATAAAGCTGCTTTCCTGCTTCTTCGTGCATTTCTGCTTCCTGGTCATCATGACTGCGGTCTTCTGATCAGCGGCAACCTGCCGAGGCTGAGCTGGCTCCAGATCTTCTACTATTCCTTTGCGGAATCAGTGCTGGTCCTGGGGCTTGGATATCTGACCAGTGCCATAAATGTTTTTTCAAGGATATGTCCCAGATAGTGAGCATAGCACTGCAGTTCGGCATGTGGCTGGTTCCCATCATGTACTGGGGAGGGCATATTTACCACGGACCATCCCTGGATGGAGCAGCTTTTCAAGCTGAACCCCTTTTATTATATAGTGGCAGGCTACAGAGACAGCATGCTGACGGGAGCCCTGTTTTTTGAAAGGCCCCTCAACACACTGTATTTCTGGATAGTATCCTTCCTCTTGTTTTATCTGGGGCTTCGTATATTCATGAAGCTGAGGCCGCATTTTTCGGACGTACTGTAGGCCGCTGCATTTTACAGCATTTTTACATTTTGAAGTGAGATATTTTACATGATAAGGCTAATATTGGTGGGAGGCTTCCTTGTACTGTTTCTGGTACTTGGCATCCCCCCTACTGCTTTTTGAAACATACTTGAGTAAAAAGGACAGACAGGCTTCGCTCAGACAGAGCACGGCAGTGGTCAGATGGGCGTTCAGAGTAGTGCTCTTCTTTTCCGGTACTGACATAAGGGCAGAGGGCACTGAGCATGTACCTGAGGGGGAGGCCGTACTGTTCGTAGGCAATCACAGGTCCTACTTTGACATCATCTCCACCTATTCGCTGCTTAAGGAGCCAGTGGGCTTCGTGGCCAAGTCTGAGATGAAGAAGATACCGCTACTCCGCGGATGGATGGAGCGCATAGGCTGCCTCTTCCTTGATCGCAGGGATGCAAAGGAGGGGCTTAAGACCATACTCAGGGCCATAGAGCAGGTAAAGGAGGGGGACCTCCGTATTTATCTACCCGGAGGGTACGAGGAACAGGGCCCAGGAGCCCCTTGAGCTTATGGAGTTCCATGACGGCAGTCTCAAGATAGCTCAGAAGGCCGGATGTCTGGTGGTGCCTGTGGCCATATATGGATCTGACGATATATTTGAAAGGCATGTGCCCTTCATAAGGCGTTCAGATGTCCATATAAGGTTCGGTGAGCCCTTCCGTACAAAGGATATACCGGCGGAGTACTCAAAAGGCAGGGACTGTATCTCAGGAGCGTGATACAGGACATGCTTCGTGACATGACACATTAGAGAGGTCAATATGAACTATAAGGTTTTCGGCGCCATATGTCTGGGAAGCGTGGAGCAGGAGCTTACCATCTACGAGGTGAGGCCCGGTGGGGGCATCAAACGTCTGGAGAGAGCTGCTACTGTGCTTCCTCTGTTTTCTGATACATTTTCAGGGGGCCGCATATCCATAGAGTCCATGGACGCACTGTGCGACATGCTCATAAGATATGCGGAGATCATGAAGTCCTACAAGGTGGATGCCTACAAGGCCTATGCTACTGTGGCCGTAAGGGACGCCTCCAACTGCGACATAGTGCTGGACCGTATACATGTCATGACCGGCCTTGACATAGAGCTCATATCCAATTCCGAGCAGCGCTATCTTAACTACAAGGCCCTGGCTCACAACGAGGGAGGAGAGTTTTCCAAGACCATAAAGTCAGGTACCCTCATACTAGATACGGGCTATGGAAGCCTGCAGTTCTCCATATTTGACAATGATGCCCTGGTATCCACGGAAAACATCGGCCTTGGAGCCGCCAGGATCTATTCGGATCTGAGCCGGGCCCGCATATCCGAGGATCAGATGATGTACAGAGTGGAGGAGATGATAAACTCCGAGCTCCTCAATTATAAGAAGCTGTATCTCAAGGGCATGGACATAGAGACCATCTTCGGCATAGGAGAAAATGTGCTCTACAGATACTGGGCCCAGGAAAAGCCTGAGCTTCTTAAAAAGGCAGTGCCGGCAGAGACAGTACTGGCGGAATGCAAGGATATCATAGGCAGGAGCAGCGCCGAGCTTTCTGAGATACTTG